>ERZ1027255.7-NODE-7-length-110646-cov-10.130237_pt1 | contig 110646 bp, 101 predicted proteins | sample MGYA00519261_ERZ1027255 | MGnify/ENA primary metagenome ERZ1027255 (study PRJEB26926, sample SAMN06164399) | human gut metagenome | biome: ENVO:00009003; feature: ENVO:2100002; material: ENVO:00002003 | host: Homo sapiens | place: USA | collected 2012 ...
TCGCCTATCGAATTCTTCAATAACTATCGTGTCCAATATCATTGACAAACTAACATTTGGGAGCTAAGAGCCAAACAGGTCGCTTTGCAAAACAAAAAGGGGCAGAAAACTCCGCCCCCATAGATCACATATTATCCCTGAGCTTCGCCCTGACCCTCTGTATCATTTTCTTCCTTGCAGTGGGGTTCTTCAAGTCCTCTTGGGAAAAATTCTACTGTCGGGAATGCTATCTTTTCAAACATTTCGCATGGGCTGTCACTGTTTGTGGAACACTCCTTGCCAGGTACGCAGTAATCATATACAGGCACCATTATAGGCACAGGTCTTGACAACTGAATGATAGCGAAAAGTCCGATAGTGATAAGAACGTTCTTTTCCTCGCTTGGTGCAGGTTCTGCGACAAGCTTTGCGTCAAGACACATTGGCGCTGCTACGCTCACAGAAGCGCAAGGCATTGCCGCTGTGCAGCAGCAGCATGAGCAGCCGCTTGTAGGCGAGGTGGTGACGATCTGATCGGTTTCGCAGGTGGAAAATCTCTGTGTGCCGCCGTCGCTGCCGAAAAGAATAACTTTTTTTGTGAATGATGAGGTACCGTAAACTACTGTCGGAGCTGCGCCTGCCGCTGCATATGCTTCTATCTGCGCCCTGAATGTGTAAGTAACGTCAACTGCGTAAAAGCCGTGGTTGAATGCCACCGGAGATATTGCAAAGCTTACGTCTGTCACGTCGATACAAGTGCTTTTGATATACGCCGCAGCGTTTATCACGGTCTGGTCTGCCTGGCTGAATGTAAACGCAAGATCTTCCAGACAATCCTGTGACGAGCATGAATCAAACACACGCATTGCCTCGATACACATTGCTTCCTTGAAAGGTTTGCCGTTAAAATCGCTCATAGTAAGTCCTCCTATAAATCAAATCATGGAAGTTTTTTTACTTCGCTATATTCTATTCGGCAAAAGGCTTTTGTGTGCTTAAATTTCTGAAAATCCTCTCATAAAGCAAAAAAAAGCCCTGCGCATGAACGCAGAGCCTTTGGATACACATAATCAGGTGTTCTTGTCTACCTGATGAAATTTCTTAAGATTTCCTATTTTTTCGTTTCTCTCGTCAAGGACCTTTTCCACGTCAGACCACTCAAGTCCCTGATTTGCCGCAAGCACCATAACGTGATAGAGAAGATCGTTTATTTCGTTTTTCAGCTCGTCATTGTCACCGTTTTTAGCAGCGATAACTGTTTCTGTAGCCTCTTCGCCCACCTTTTTGCAAATCTTGTCTACGCCCTTGTCAAAAAGATAAGCTGTATAGCTGTTCTCCTGAGCCTTGCCTGCTTCATAGTCAGCTTTACGCTGTTTTATTACCTCGAAAATTTCCTGATAAACTGTCATTTTATTCTTCCTCCGTATTATATATCTCATTGAAAAAGCAGCTATATGAGCCTGTATGGCAGGCTGCACCTGTTTGCTTTACGTTAAGGAGCAGGGTATCGTTATCGCAGTCCGCATAGATAGAAACTACCTTTTGCAGATGACCGCTTGTTGCACCCTTGTTCCAATATTCCTGTCTTGATCTGCTCCAATACCATGTATAGCCTGTTTCAAGTGTTTTTTTCAGGCTCTCCTTATTCATATAAGCAAGCATAAGCACAGTTTTTGTATCCACATCAAATGCGATAGCAGGTGTAAGCTCGCTTTTTACGAAGTATTTATCCAGATCGTTTATATCAACTTTTATTGGGTTCATTATTTGTCCTTTCTGTTGCCGTCTTGGTCGAAATTATCTTTGAGTGCTCGTTCTGTTGGTACTATCGTCCAGCACAAAACTACCACCTGTATCACTTCAGCTATGCACATTATCACAGTCGCCTTGCCGCTGCTCATAAAGAAATATGGAACACAGACCAATGCCGAAATTATCGTCATGACCGCTCCGACCTTTACCCATAGACGTCCGCAATAATTGTGGGCAAAATCCCACGTTTCCTGATTTTTCATTGACATAGCAGTGCGATAGCCCACCAAGCCGTTGATATCTTTCGGTGTATGCTTATACATCAGATAGCCGCACAATATCATAAGCACCGGTATAAACAACGTAAATACGATATTGAAAACAAGCATTATGCTCACCTCACGATAATTCCCTTGCTCCTGCAATCGTCCTTTACCTGTCCAACTGTCAGCTCTTTGAAGTGGAAAAGGCTTGCCGCAAGAGCCGCCGAGCAGTCAGTTTCAAGAAAAGCTTCCGCAAAGTCAGAAAGCTTTCCTGCTCCGCCGCTTGCGATAACAGGTATCTTTACTGCACTGCACACAGCTTTCAGCATAGGCAGGTCAAAGCCGCCTCTTACGCCGTCTGTGTCGATAGAGTTCAGGCATATCTCACCTGCACCGAGCTGTTCACACTTTTTAACCCAGTCGATAAGATCCATTCGCATATCCACTCTGCCGCCGTTGATGTAGACCGTCCACTTGTTGTCGCCGACCTTCTTTGCGTCAACGCCAACGCAGATGCACTGACAGCCAAAAATATCTGCTCCGTCTTTTATAAGCTGAGGATTCTGCACTGCCTGAGAGTTCACAGAAACCTTGTCTGCGCCTGCACGGAGAGTATCTCTTATATCGTCAACAGTTTTGATACCGCCGCCCACAGTGAGAGGTACGAACACCTTTTTTGCCGTTTCACGAACAACGTCAAGCATAACTCCTCTGCCTTCGTGGGAGGCTGTTATGTCATAGAAAACTATCTCGTCTGCACCCTGCAAATTGTATTCATATGCGCACTCAACAGGGTCGCCGACTTCTTTTATGCCCTCGAAATTTACTCCCTTTACTACCTTTCCGTCACGCACATCAAGGCATGGTATAATTCTTTTTGCAAGCATATTATTTTACCTCCTGTGACATTTTCGCAAAGTTTTCAAGTATTTTAAGACCGGTTTTTCCGCTCTTCTCAGGGTGGAACTGACAGCCGAAGATATATCTTCCGTCCGATACCACCGCAGGGACTTTCGAGCCGTATTCGCAGTAGGCATACAGATTTTTATTATCGCAGAAAGCCTTGTATGAGTGTACGAAATAAACATACTCATCATCTCCCAGGCCGTCAAAAAGGCGACAATCGTGGTTATACACAAGCTTGTTCCAACCCATGTGGGGGATAACGAGGTCAGGCTCGTTTATCTTGTCAACATAGCCGCCTATAAGGCCAAGACCCTTGCATTCCTCAAACTCATAGCTTTTCTCGAAAAGAAGCTGCATTCCAAGGCATATGCCAAGGAATGGCTTTATTTTAGCCTGCTCCTTGATAGTGTCGATAAGACCGCTAAGGCCGAGCATATTCATTGCCCATGGGAACGCTCCCACGCCGGGGAGGATAATTGCGTCGGCTTTTTCGATATCTTCTTTTTTGTCTGTGAGCTTGTTCTCAAAACCAAGATAGTCCAGAGCGTTTTTTACAGAGAATATATTGCCTGCACCGTAGTCGATTATTGCTATCATTTAAAGCACCCCTTTGGTGGATAAAACTCCTGTTCCTGTTATTTTCACAGCGTCCTTCAAAGCGTGAGCCACTGCCTTGTACATTGCTTCTGCAATATGGTGGTCGTTCTTGCCGTACTCCTCACGGATATGCAGTGTTATGCCTGAATTGAATGCAAAGGCTCTGAAAAATTCTTCTGTCAGGCAGGTGTCATACTGACCTATCCTGTCGTCATGGAACTCAGCATTGAACGCAAGGAAAGGTCTGCCGCTTATATCCAACGAGCAGAATGCCAGTGCTTCGTCCATTGGCACAAAAGCCGAGCCATATCTTGCAATGCCTGCTTTGTCGCCCAATGCTTCCGCAAAGGCTTTGCCCAAGCATATGCCAACGTCCTCAACTGTGTGGTGTCCGTCAACATAAAGGTCGCCTGTGCACTCAACGTCCATGTCTATTCCGCTGTGTACTCCAAGGGCTGTGAGCATATGGTCAAAAAAGCCTATGCCTGTGTTTACACTTACCTTGCCCTCACCGTCAAGCTTCACGAACACCTCTATATCAGTTTCCTTAGTTTTTCTTTTTATCTCCGCTGTACGCATTTTCATCACCTTTACCGCTTAAAATCTTACCTTTATTGCATTTGCGTGAGCCGTCAGACCCTCTTTTTCTGCAATAAGAACGATATCGTCCTTTGCTTCTCTGAGAGCGTCCTCTGTGTAATATGTAAAGCTTGAACGCTTTTCAAAGCTGTTTACTGACAGCGGCGAGAAGAATCTAGCTGTGCCGCTTGTTGGAAGAACGTGGTTAGGGCCTGCATAGTAGTCGCCCAGAGGCTCTGACGCATACTGACCGAGGAATATTGAACCTGCGTTGTCAAGTCTGCCAAGATACTCCATAGGGTTTTCAAAAAGCACTTCAAGATGCTCAGGAGCAAATCTGTTTGCAAGGTCGCAAGCTTCGTCCTTTGTATTGCAGATAAGGATAGCACCGTAATTTTCAAGAGAGCTTTCGATTATCTCTTTTCTTGAAAGACTCTGCACCTGTCTGTTTATCTCTTCGATAGTTCTGTCTGCAATGCTCTCGCTTGTTGTAACAAGGATAGCGGAAGCAAGCTTGTCATGCTCAGCCTGTGACATAAGGTCTGCGGCAATGAACTTAGGGTTAGCCTTTTCGTCAGCCATAACAAGTATCTCGCTAGGACCTGCTACCATGTCGATATCAACAACACCATAAAGAAGCTTCTTTGCTGTTGCAACATAGATATTTCCAGGACCTACTATCTTATCAACCTTTGGTATCTCCTCTGTGCCGTAGGCAAGGGCAGCGATAGCCTGTGCGCCTCCGCTCATGAACACTCTGTCAACTCCGCAGAGAGCTGCTGCCACAAGAATATCCTTATTTGGTGTGCCGTCTTTGAGCGGTGGAGTTACCATGATTATCTCCTTAACGCCTGCTATCTTTGCAGGAACTGCATTCATAAGCACGCTTGACGGATAAGCTGCTGTGCCGCCCGGAACATAAAGACCAACTCTGTTAAGTCCTCTTACCTTCTGACCGAGAATACAGCCGTTATCCTTAGCGTTTATAAAGCTCTGTGACTTCTGTCTTTGGTGGAAATCTGTGATGTTCGCAACTGCGTTGAGCATTGCGTCAACAAAGTCCTGATCGGCTTCAGTGAGTGCGTCGTTTATAACATCTCTTGGAACTTCATAATACTCCGGGAGCTTGCCGTCAAACTTTTCTGTATAAGCCTTTACAGCGTTGTCGCCACCCTCTCTGACAGTTTCGATTATTTCATTAACAACGGCTGTGACCTTCTTATTTGTTTCGCCGCTTCTCTTTTCAAGCTGCTTGAAAAACTCTACCTCGTCTTTACCGTTGACAAAAATCTTCTTTATTTCAGCCATTTCAATACTGTCCTTTCCGTTTATATAAACTACTTGTCGATATTTTCTTCAACAAGCTTTACAAAATTCTCGATCTCCTGCTGGCGCATTTTCATGCTTACCATATTTACGATAAGCCTTGCAGAGATAGGGCAAACGTCCTCGATGACTTCAAGACCGTTTTCTTTAAGTGTCGTGCCTGTTTCAACGATATCAACGATACCGTCTGCAAGCTCAAGGAGCGGTGCAAGCTCAACTGAGCCTTCTATCTTGATGATGTCAACGTCCATTCCCTTTGCTTCAAAAAATCTTCTTGTGATGTTAGGGTATTTTGTTGCAACTGTCTTGACATCAAATCCGCCGTAGAACTTTGAGCCTTTCTTTGTGGCAAGTGCAAATTTACATCTGCCGAAGCCGATATCAACAAGCTCAAAGAACTTGCCCTGCATTTCCATGATAGTGTCCTTGCCAACAACGCCCATATCGCACACGCCATGCTCAACGTATGTGATAACGTCGTTTGCCTTTGCAAGAACGACTTCAAGGTTTCCGTCAGGTACAGGAAGAATAAGCTTTCTTCCCTTTTCTCTTATTGCGGTACAGTCATAGCCTATCTTCTCTAAAAGACCGACTGTATCCTTTTCAAGTCTGCCCTTTGTAAGAGCTATCCTAAGGGGTCTGTTCATTTTAACTTATCCTCCAAACTTATATATCAAGCTCTGTTATCTCGCTGCCAACGACCACAAGCTTCTTTATTCCCTTTGACTTTGCGTAAGCCTTTGTTTCATCGAGGGTGTTGAAAAGCGAGTTTTCAACTGTCAGACCCTCTCTTACAAGCGTCTGAGCATATTCCATGGCTTCCACCACGTAGCCCTTTTCACCAAATACAACAGCGTCAGGAGTTCTGAGCTTTGGTGCTCCGCCAAGCTTTTCGATATGTCTTGCAACAGAGTCAACGCTTATGCCGAAGCCCACCGCCGGGCAATCGTTGCCGAACTCTGCAAGAAGTCTGTCATATCTTCCGCCTTTAAGCACCGACTGACCGACCTCTGAAAGATAGCCCTTGAACACAATGCCTGTGTAGTAATCCGCATGACTCACGATGCCAAGGTCAACAGATATCTTGCCCTCATAGCCAAGGCTTGAAAGTCTGGTATAGACCTCTTTAAGGTTATAAAGTATGCCTGTTATCTTATCGTCAGTATAAATATCCGCAGCCTTGTCGAACACCTCAACACCACCAAAAAGTCTTGGGAGTTGTCTGAGTGCATTAGTCACCTGATTGTCGCCCACTTCGTCAAGAATATCATTAAGTGCAGGATAGTTCTTTGCAGAGATAAGAAGTCTTATCTCCTCTCTTACTGCGTCGTCAACGTCAAGCTGAGCCACAAGCTCCTTGAAATAGCCGATATGACCAATCTCAAGTCTGAAATTCTCCTTATCAAAGCTTGAAAGGGCTTCAACAGCAGTGCATAGCACCTCGTAATCTGCTCTCTTGGAATTTTCTCCGCCAATAAGCTCGATACCTGCCTGAACTACCTCGTCTGAACGTCCTTTGAGCAGGGAGTTATTTTCAAAAATGCTCTGATTGTAGTATAGTCTAAGGGGAAGCTTTGCTCCCTTTAGTCTTGTGGAAGCAAGTCTTGCTATAGGTATCGTGGAATCAGGACGCATAACGATAAGTCTGCCCTTTGAGTCTGTAAGCTTATAAAGGCTCTCCTGCTGGAAGTTTCTCGAGCTTCCCATAAACAGATCGTAAAACTCTATTCCCGGTGTTACCACCTCGCTGTAGCCAAAGCCCTCAAACAGCTTTGACAGCCTGTCCTCCACCATTCTTCGTGCCAGACAGCCCTCAAACAGCAGATCTCTCGTACCCTCAGGGGTTATAAGATCATATCTTTTCATACACTTTCCCTTCCTGTATATAAATTATAGATTGTACTTTTTATGTTGACGCTTGAATAAATATCCGCATAAACACACATTTAAGTGAATTGTAGGAGGACGGCGTCCTCAACGTCCCGCTTTCTATGCTGTTATGTAACGCCTTTGCTTACTTTATCGTAGTAAAGTGATAGCATAGTATCAACACAAATAATTTTATCACACCCGCCCTTGTTTGTCAATAGTGTTACAAGGGCAAAGTATGAAATTGTGCATAGTAACTATCAGAACAACGATATCTGGTTAGATTTAGGCATATCGCCGAAAGCTCCGTTTTTCTCCAGAGTTTCGATAACAGATTTGGACACTCCGCTCTGCTGCTGGAACTCCTCTATAGAGATAAACTCACCGTTCTGCGCCTTTTCGTAAATACTTATCGCCGCAGACTCGCCCACTCCGTTAAGCGAGCAGAACGGAAGCCTTATCTTGTCGTCCTCTATCTGATAGATAGTTGCGTGAGATTTTTTGATGTTTACAGGCAAAAAGTCATATCCACGGCTGAGCATTTCATTCACAAGCATGAGAATTTCAAGCACACCGCTGTCCTTGCCCGACACCTCGTCTTTTGGTTTGTTCTTTATTTCTTCTATCTTGCTTCTGACGATATATTTTCCCTTGAGAGCGATCTCTGCATCAAAATCCTCGCCCTTAACCGTAAAATAAGTTGCATAGAACGCAAGCGGCTCATGCACCTTGAACCAACAAAGTCTTATAGCAGCCGTAACATATGCCGCCGCATGGGCTTTCGGGAACATATATTTTATCTTTAAACAACTGTCGATATACCACTCAGGAACATCATGCTGACGCATATTCTCTTTCATTTCCTCTGTGAGCAGTTTCGGAGCTTTTCCCTTACGGGTTATCTCCATTATCTTAAATGACAGCTTTGGCTCAACGCCATGATAAAGCAGATATGTCATGATACTGTCACGAGTACCGATAACATTTGAGATATCGCAAGTGCCGTTTTTGATAAGCTCCTGTGCGTTGCCGAGCCATACGTCAGTGCCGTGTGAAAGTCCTGATATCTGCAAAAGGTCAGAGAAGTTTTTCGGCTGACAGTCAAGAAGCATTTGTCTTACGAACGGCGTACCCATTTCAGGTATACCGAGCGTTCCTGTCTGACACATTATATCCTCCTCCGTCACGCCAAGGGACTCAGGGGAAGTGAACAGCGAATATACCGCAGGGTCAGACATGGGACAATCGAGGATATCTCGTCCTGTGAACATTTCAAGATACTTATACATTGTCGGGTTATCGTGACCAAGCTCGTCAAGCTTCAGGATAGTATCGTGGAGAGAATGGAAGTCAAAGTGGGTAGTTACCATGTCAGAGTCCACTTTTTCCGCAGGGTGCTGAACTGGTGTAAAGTCATAGACCTCATAGTCGCTTGGGATAACGACCATTCCGCCCGGGTGCTGAGAGGTCGTTCTCTTTATGCCGCAGCAGCCAAGCTTAAGACGCTCTATCTCTGCTTTTGGCACTGTTTTTCCACGCTCGTCAAGATATTTCATAACATAGCCGAAAGCGGTCTTTTCCTGTATCATGCCAATAGTACCGGCTTTGAACACATGGTCCTCACCGAAAAGGACCTCCGTATATTTATGCGCCTTTGCCTGATAGTCACCTGAGAAGTTAAGGTCGATATCAGGGGCTTTATCGCCGTCAAAGCCAAGGAACGTTTCAAATGGGATATCGTGTCCGTCACGGTGCATATTCTCTCCGCACACAGGACAATTTTTCGGTGGCAGGTCAAAGCCTGAGCCTACCGAGCCGTCTGTAATGAACTCGCTGTGGTGGCAGTTAAGGCAGACATAGTGTGGCACAAGAGGATTTACCTCAGAGATACCTGACATGGAGGCAACGAAGGACGAACCTACCGAGCCTCTTGAACCTACCTGATAGCCATTCTCGTTAGAGTTGGCAACAAGCTTCTGAGATATCATGTAAAGCACTGCAAATCCGTGCTTGATAATGGAGTCAAGCTCTCTTTTAAGTCTTTTGAAAACAAGGTCTGGGATGTGTCCCTCAAAATATTTTGATACGTCAACGTCCTCTCCCTCAGGAACTTCTATAGTTTCAGGGTCGCAGTCGCCGTAAATGGAACAGCATTTTTTCCAGCATATATACTGTAATTGATAAACTGAGCCTTCGATAAAAGGTGTATAAGTACCGTTCGGGAACGCTTTCAGGTCTGGATCTACCATATCAGCCACGTTGTTTGTATTCGTTACAACGACCTCAAACGCCTTTTCCTCGCCAAGATAGCTCAGCTCGTCAAGCATTTGGTTTGTGGTCTTAAGGTACAAAGGAGGCTGAGTATCGGCGTCAGGGAAGCCCATTGAAGCCTGTATCACCGACCTGAACTGTGCGTCGGTCTTGTCCATAAAATGCACGTCGCCTGTTGCGCAGACGGGTATGCCCAAGTCCTCCCCAAGTTTTACAATAAAGCGGTTTATATCCTTTATATCCTCCGCTGTGTGGATCCTGTCATAAGGAGGCTTTTCGGTGGTGAGCATAAATTTGTTGTTTCCGTCAGGCTGTATCTCCAGATAGTCATAAAAGCTTGCTATCTGCTTTATCTCATCATAGTTTCTTCCCTCGAGATAAGCCTGAATGACCTCGCCACGCTCGCAGGCACTACCGAGGATAAGACCCTCACGGTGTCTTACAAGCTCAGATTTTGGTATTCTCGGACGTCTTTTGAAATATTTAAGATTGGAGTCTGATATAAGCCTATACAGATTTTTCAGACCCGTGTTATTTCTTACGATAATAATTTGGTGATAAGTCGGCTTTGCTAGCACCTGATTTTCATTTGCAAGCAAGCTGTTGAGCATATCCACTGTTATAAGAATCAGAGGATACTGCTCCATGAGCATTTTCGACAGCCTTATGAATATCCCTGCAAGCACCTCTGCGTCATCACAGCCACGGTGGTGCTGAAAATCCCCAAGTCCGAAATGCTCCGCTACGAAATTGAGCTTGTGCTTTTCAAGCTCCGGAAGCATTATCTGCGACATTGGCACAGTGTCTATAGAAGAATATTTTATCTCAATGCCCTGTCTTTTTGCACAGGCGGATATAAAGCCCGTATCGAACTGAGAATTGTGCGCCACAAGAACAGGGTCGTCACCGATAAACTCCTTGAATTTAAGGAGAGCTTCCCTTTCGCTTGCGCCGTCCTTTACCATATCGTCAGTGATGTGGGTGAGGTTTGAGATAAACTCAGGGATAGGTCTTTCAGGGTTCACGAAAATATCGAGCTTGTCCACAACTTCAAGATCTCTCAGCTTGACAGCGCCTATCTCGATGATCCTATCTTCATTAGGATTTGTACCTGTAGTTTCAAGGTCAAAGCAGATTATCTCGTCTGTAAGCTCACGCTTGTCCGTTCCACGGAATATCTTTTCGTCATTATTGACCTCATATGACTCTATGCCGTAAAGCACCTTGAAGTCACCGCCGCCCTTGCGTATTCCGATACAAGTATTTCCGGCGTCAGGATAGCCCTGAACGACACCATGGTCTGTTATGGCAAGGGCTTTGTGTCCCCATGAATAGGCTCTTTCCACGAGCTTGCCCGCAGGTGTGAGGGCGTCCATCATAGACATATTGGTATGGCAATGAAGCTCCACACGCTTATGCTCGCAGGTATCCTTTTCCTTTTCACGCTTTACGACCATAATGCTGTCAGGCTTGATGTTTATAGAGTGGTCAAAATCGTCCTCCTCTATCTCACCTGCCACAAGTATGGTCTTGCCTGCCTTAAGGTGTTCCAGCATTGCCTCAAGCACTGCCCTTTTCAAGCCTTTCATATTTCTGAAATTTTTGTTTGAGCCTATGAACTTTATAGAGTTTGAGGAAGTATAGTCGGTAAAATTCAGGTGTGCTATAAGCATACCCGACTTTGTTTCCTTTGTTTCCACAGGTCCGAAAATATCGCCCCAGACCACCACACGTCCACGGTAATCCGCAGGGATATCTTTCATCTGCATCACCTGCTCGTTTCCTGATATTGGCGCACCCATAAGCACAAGAGCGTCATCACACAGAAGCGAGAACCTTGTGAAGTCCACATTTGCAGTTCTAAAATCCACAGAAGCACCGCTTGCAGTATTAGTGGTAACAGCCGCCTTTTTCTCAGGCTGTGCAGGGTCTATTTTCGGCACAGGGAGGGAGTTCAAAAACTCCTCCTGCTCACGCTGATGCTCTTCCATATCGGTTTCAAGCACACCTGTGAGCTTTATATCCGCCCTTACGGAAAAAAGCTCCATGGTGAGCACAGGAAAAGCCGTTTCTATGCCCGCCTTTTTCAGCAACGCTTCGCCTCCGTGTTTTATATCCACGGTGAAAATGCCGTTTTCATAAACAGCCTCAGCGTTGTCAAAAAAGCCGTTCACAAGAGGAAATCTGCTTTTAAGAAACTTGCAAAGCTCAGGAAAATACTCCGCACAAAGCATATCAGGGGTATATTTGAGCTGCAAAATAAACTTTCCTGCTCCGAGAGCCGCCCTCATTTTCATTTCAAATTCCACCGTGCTGTCAAAAGGCACCAGCTTGTCAAAAGCCGCCTGACAGGTAAAAGTGCCGTTTTCTTCGTTATAGCCCAGCCTTAATATCCTGCCCTTTTCTATCACAGAGGGTATAAGCTCCTTATAGTTCTCAAAGAAGCTTTCAATGGTGTATGTATTCATTTATGGTATATCCTTTTAAAGTTTTTCTATTTCCGCCAGAAGCGCAGGCAAAGCCTCCTCCTCTGATACCTTTCTGAGCTTTTCACCGTGGCTGAATATCACCGCACAGCCGTCACCGCCTGCAATGCCTATATCAGCGTTGCCCGACTCGCCTATGCCGTTCACAACACAGCCCATAACGGCTATCTTGATATCCTTGTCTATATCCTTGGTGGCTTCCTCAACCTTTTTTGCAAGACCTATAAGGTCTATCCTAGTTCTTCCGCAGGTAGGGCAGGAAACTATCCTTACTCCGCCACTCTTGCCGATAGCCTTTAAAATATCCTTTGCGGCGTATATCTCTTTTACAGGCTCGTCGGTAAGTGAAACTCTTATAGTTTCGCCTATGCCGTCGCACAGAAGCGAACCTATACCGATAGATGATTTTATAAGACCCATTCTCTCGGTGCCAGCCTCAGTTACTCCAAGGTGCAGAGGATAATTACAGGTCTGTGCACACAGTCTGTATGCCTTTATCATGGTCGGCACGTCTGATGACTTTATGGAAATAACGATATCCTCAAAGTCGCACTGCTCCAAAATTCTCACATGACCCATTGCGCTTTCCACAAGAGCCTCCGCAGTTGGCGAGCCGTATTTCGCAAGCAACTCCTTTTCAAGAGAGCCGCCGTTCACACCTATCCTGATAGGGATATTTCTTTCACGACAGGCTTTAACCACCGCTTTCACCCTATCCATAGAGCCGATATTGCCGGGGTTAATCCTTATCTTGTCGATACCAGCTTCCGCCGCCGCAATGGCAAGGCGATAGTCAAAGTGGATATCCGCCACAAGAGGGATAGAGATCTTCTCTTTGATAGCAGGGATAAGCTTAACGGCTTCCATGTTGGGTATAGCCGCTCTTACTATTTCACAGCCAGCCTTTTCAAGCTCCACAGCCTGCTTAACAGAGCCTTCTATGTCCGTAGACGGCACATTGAGCATTGATTGGATATATATTTTTTTGCCGTCAAGGACAAGTCCCCCCACCTTGACAGGTCTTACGTTTCTCTTATTTTCACCTGACATAAACAGTTCCTCCTTTAAACAAGCTTGATGATATCGCTCACTGTCACCACTACCATAAGAAGCAACAGAGCTGCCATACCGATAGCGTGTACCATTCCCTCATGCTCAGGCTTGACAGGCTTACGGCGTACCGCTTCGATAATAAGAAACAAAAGTCTTCCGCCGTCAAGTGCAGGCAATGGCAAGAGATTGAAAATGCCGATATTTATGGTCATGAACGCACCCAGCGACATCATTGTGTCAATAAGTGACGACCAGTCTATCTTGCCCGACTCGCCGTCCCTTTCGCTGTCGATAACATTGTCGATAGTGTCAACGATACCCACAGGACCGCTGAGGTCTTTTATGGAATACTTTCCTCTTATAAGGTCTGCAAAGGAGATATAGATAAGTCTGCCGTCAGTACAGCCCTGCTTGAAAGACTGAGTAATCACAGAGCCGACGGTCACAGCTTTTGGTGCGACCTTGAAATCAATGTGCATGGTATTATCGTTCGTTGCAAAGGTGACATCTTTAAGCTCCACCTTTTTTCCGTCACGCTTCACCACCATATCGAACTTGCCGTCCTCATCGTTGCCAAACTGATAGGACATATCCATAGTAGTGAAAATCCTCATGCCGTTGACCTCGATTATCTCGTCACCCACCTGCAAGCCGGTCGATTGGGACATAGCGTTATCCTCAAACCACGATATAGTGGTGGTTGCGATGCCGTCAGACCTTGCGGTGCTGATACAAAGGATAATATATCCAAGCACAAGATTCATTATAACGCCTGCCACCACGATAAGCATTCTTTTTGGCAGGCTTTTATTGCAAAACGCACCGCCGTCCTCGCTTCCGTTATCCTCGCCCTCCATGGCACAATAGCCGCCTATGGGAAACACACGCCAAGCGTAAAGGGTATCGCCCTTTTTCTTTTTGATAATGGCAGGACCCATGCCAATAGCGAACTCGTTGACCTTTACTCCGCTGGCTTTCGCCGCAATAAAGTGACCAAGCTCGTGTATTATTATGATAGCTTCAAAGATCAATATTGCAAATAATATACTCATTTTTTTTACCTCGCATGAACACTCTGTGCGTTTGGTTTACTGATGCTGTTGTAATTTATTTTCTGTAGGGGAGCGGCGCAATTTCTGCTTTGCATAAATCCGACGTCCCGACCCCTCCGACATTTCGTCTACAATCTCATTTGTGTTATCCACATAATGTTTTCTACATAAGCTCTGGATAATTCAAACCTCGCTCCTCCGAGCGGGCTGTCGAGGGCGCCAGCCCCTACAAATATTCGGGATAGTTTATCTTGCCGCAAAATCGCTTTGCTCGGTATGGCTTTGCCATTCCTCACTCCTCACTCCTCACTAAAAAGCCGCTCCTCGCTAAGCTCCGATAAGCTCCTTCGCTCTCTCCCTAGCCTTTCTATCCGCTTCCAGCACATCTTCCACGCACTTTATCTCTTTTCGTGGTGTATTCTCGCAGACATTCATTACTATTCTGCCAATGTCAAGAAAATCTATCCTGCCGTCAAGAAAAGCCGCAACGGCTTCCTCATTCGCTCCATTCACTGCCGCAGGAAGATTTCCGCCAATAGTGACAGCCTTTATACAAGCCTTCAGACAATCGAACGTATCATAGTCAGGCTTCTCGAAAGTGAGCTTTCCATAGTCTGTAAGTGACAGCTTTTTCACATCGCATTCCACTCTTTCAGGATAAAGCAGAGCATACTGTATGGGTATTTTCATATCAGGCACGCCAAGCTGTGCGATAACAGAATTATCCTCATACTCCACCGCTGAATGTACAACGCTCTGTCTATGGACAACTATCTCGATCTGCTCAGGTCTGAGCTTGAAAAGCCACATTGCTTCGATAAATTCAAGACCCTTGTTCATAAGCGTAGCAGAGTCAATGGTTATCTTTCTGCCCATTGACCAGTTAGGGTGATTAAGAGCCTGCTCAACTGTCACGCCCTCCAGGTCAGACTTTGTTTTGCCGAAGAATGGTCCGCCCGAAGCAGTAAGGATTATCCCTTTGAGCCTGTTGCCCTCGTTTCCCTGCAGGCACTGAAAGATAGCCGAATGTTCGCTGTCAACAGGATATATCTTCACGCCCTTTTCAGCCGCCGCCTTTATAACAAGCTCACCGCCTGCCACAAGTGTTTCCTTATTTGCAAGGGCAATGTCAGTGCCTTTTTCGATAGCCGTAAGGGTTGGCACAAGACCCACCATGCCAACGACTGAGTTGAGCATGATATTGACCTCGTCCATTCTTGCTATCTCTTTAAGCCCCTCCATGCCTGTGGATATTTTTATGCCAGTGCCACTGAGAAGCTTTTCAAGCTCTGCCTTTTTGTCCTCACGGTAGATACACACACGCTCAGGCAAAAGCTCCTTAGCCTGAGCCGCAAGCTTTTCAACGTCAGAATTTGCCGCAAGCGCCTTTACTTTAATATTATGCTTTGCAGCCACTTCTAATGCCTGCGTGCCTATAGAACCCGTTGAGCCGAGTATGGTCATTGTTTTCATTTATTGTCCCTCATCATATAAAATAAATTCAGGCAATTCCGCATAAAGATGGTTTGCAAGCGGTGTTGCCTTAATAACGCTTAAAAGGGGTAAGCCTAAGCCTGCCCCTAAAAGTCATAATTTTCTATTTAAGTATAAGCCCCTGTGTGAACATATAGTACATAAAAGGTGCAACGAGCAGAACGCTGTCAAAGCGATCCATTATTCCACCGTGACCCGGCATTATGTTGCCATAGTCCTTTATACCTGTCTGTCTTTTTATCACCGAAGCTGTAAGGTCGCCCACAAGTCCGATAAGAGCCGCAAGCATACCTGCGATTAGAACGCCTAGATAGTGGATAGGCTCGCCTTTAAGTACGAACTGATAGAACAGGCTTATTACAAGCATAAGAATACCATTTGAGATAACGCCGCCTATAAGACCCTCCACAGTTTTCTTAGGGCTTATCTCAGGGCAAAGCTTTGTTTTGCCGAAGAAAGTTCCTGCAAAATAAGCACCGCTGTCAGCCAGCCAAGCCGCTGCAAGAGTAAGAACTATCATAAACACGCCCTTGCCGCCCAAGCCTGCCATTGTGACCAAAATTGAGAATGAATACGGCAGAAGTATGCCCACGCCCAGCATGAAGAAAAACTCTGTATACTGGAATTTTGTATGCTCTTTAAGATAAAGCAGACACATTGCTATAACGAAAAGCCCCATATAAAGCTTGTAGCTGAAAAAGTACAGCCAGCCGTGTCTGTAGAACACAGGCATGAAAGCGTCCACAAAGGCAAACGCACAGCAGGCAATGGTCTGATACTTATGCTCTGTCATTTTTGTCGCCCTGAATATCTCATATATTGCAAGTGCAGAAATTGCGCCCACCGCAATGTTGAACAGGAACGTTCCGTGTGCGATAAGCAGTATCACTGCGATAACAATGGCAACTGCCGCAGATTTAATACGGGTAGACATTTTTTACACCCCTCCAAATCTTCTGTTTCTTTCGCTGTATGCGATAACAGCCTTGTCAAGGTCGCTGCCTTTGAAGTCAGGCCATAGGATATTTGTGTAATAAAACTCAGCATAAGCCGCCTGCCATATCATAAAGTTTGACAATCTTTGCTCTCCGCTAGGTCTTATAACAAGGTCAACAGGAGGTATCTCCTCAGTGTAGAGATTTCTCTCTATCATATCCATTGTGATATCCTCAGGCTCCAGCTTGCCTTCTTTCACCTGCTGAGCCAATGTCTTAGCCGCATGGCAAATCTCGTCCCTGCCGCCATAGTTGATAGCAAGCACAAGGGTCATAGAGTCAAAGTCCTTTGAGTCCTCCTCAACGGAAGCCATTTTCCTTTGCAGATTTTCGCTGAGCCTTGTTCTGTCGCCTATAAAGCGCACCCTGATATTCTCCTCGATAAAGTCCCTGACCTCGTCAAGATACTTTTCAAAAAGATCCATAATTGCGTCTACCTCGTCCTTAGGTCTTTTCCAGTTCTCGGTAGAAAACGCATAGTAAGTTATATACTGTATACCTAACGCCTTGGCGTGTCTTGTTATGGCACGAAAAGTCTTTGCGCCCTCTCTGTGTCCGAACTTTCGGGGCAAGCCCCTCTTTTTCGCCCATCTGCCGTTGCCGTCCATGATAACGCCCACATGAACAGGCACAGACACGTTCTCTCCAAGGCTTATCTTCTCATTATTCGCCATGGCTTAGATAGAGAGTATCTCTTTTTCCTTTTCGGCAACGTGACCGTCAACTTCCTTAACGAACTTGTCAGTAAGCTTCTGGATCTCGTCCTCGCAGTCCTTAAGATCGTCCTCTGTGATCTCGTTGTTCTTCTTCATTGCCTTGAACTTTTCCATAGCGTCACGTCTGATAGAACGGATAGCGACCTTGCACTCCTCGCCCATTTTCTTGATGTCCTTAACAAGCTCCTTACGTCTGTCCTCAGTGAGCTGTGGGAAAGTAAGTCTTATAACAGTGCCGTCATTCTGTGGATTGATGCCGATATCAGAAGCCTGAATAGCCTTTTCGATAGGCTTGAGAGTTGACTTATCCCATGGCTGTATAACAAGCACTCTTGCCTCAGCAACAGAAACCGCCGCCATTTGTGTAACAGGTGTCATTGCGCCATAATATTCTACCTGGACTTTGTTGAGTACGGACGGATTAGCTCTGCCTGCTCTGATGCCTGCAAAGTCCGAAAGCATAACGTTTATGGATTTCTCCATTTTTGTCTTAGCATTTTCCTTGATCTGTTTCATATTCAAACGATCCTTTCTTGATTATCTTTATTATTTTACGAGAGTGCCTATATTTTCGCCCATGCAAGCGTCATAGATATTGTCTGGTCTTGCAAGATCGAAAACGAGTATCGGGATATTGTTGTCCTTACACATTGCCGCAGCAGTCGAGTCCATTACCTGCAGACCCTTTGCAAGGATATCAGCAAATGTAAGTGTGTCATACTTAACAGCGTCAGGATACTTGTGAGGATCCTTGTCATAAACACCGTCTACCATGGTAGCCTTAAAGAATATATCAGCCTCTATCTCAGCCGCTCTCAGTGCAGCAGCCGTATCAGTTGAGAAGAAAGGGTTACCGGTGCCACAGCCGAAGATAACTACTCTGCCCTTTTCAAAATGACGCATAGCCTTGTTTCTGATGTAAGGCTCAGCCACCTGTGGCATGGATATAGCCGTCTGTACTCTCACTTCAAGACCGCAGTTTTCAAGGCCGTCTGCAACAGCAAGTGCGTTCATAGCAGTTGCCAGCATACCGATATGGTCGGCTCTTGTTCTGTCCATTGCACCGCTCGATCTGCCTCTCCAGAAATTGCCGCCGCCTACAACGATACCTACCTCAACGCCGGCGTCAACACATTTTTTTATGCTCTTGCCGAATGAGGTGATAACGTCGTAATCAAGACCTATCTTCTTATCGCCTGCAAGAGCCTCACCGCTTAATTTGAGCAATATTCTCTTATATTTAGGTTCCATAGTTCAAAGCACTCCTTAACACATATTTCGTTGGAATTATCCATATTAATTATACAATATTTTCAGCAGATTGTAAAGAGGAAAAACGCCAAAATCAGCCCTTTATTATCTTCACAAAAAAGTTTCTTGTTCTCGGTCCGTCAAACTCAGCGAAATAGATACCCTGCCAAGTGCCGAGAAGAAGCTCGTTATCGTCGATGATAACAGTTTCCGAAGCACCAACACAGCTTGACTTCATATGAGCGTCAGAGTTTCCTTCAGCGTGACGGAACTGCGGTCTGTTCGGAAATGTTTCCTCCAAAGCGTAAAGAAGATCAGTTTTTACGTCGGGGTCGGCATTTTCATTTATGGTTATCGCCGCCGTGGTGTGTGGACAAAATATAGCTGCAATGCCGCTTTGCACTCCTGATTCTGTGACAGCCTGCCTTACATAGCTCGTGATGTTGTAAAGTCCTCTGCGTTCTGTCTTGATAGTGTATCTTTTAAGCATATGTATCCGTCCTTTCAACGGTCGCTTTCCTAGCTCAGGAAAGTTGACTCAGTTTCATTTCTGCTCGGTCTGCCCATAAGATTTTTGATAGCGTTAGCCGCAGGCTCACCCTCGAAAAGCACCTTTGCAAGCTGCTCTGTGATAGGCATTTCAATGCCCATTCTCTTTGAAAGCTCCCATGCGTTTTTGGTGCATACATAGCCCTCAACAGTGCCGACTTGTCTTACAGCCTCCTCAGGGGTAACTCCCTTGCCTATAAGGATACCCGCACGGCGGTTTCTGCTGTGCATTGAACAGCAGGTAACGATAAGGTCACCTATACCGCTAAGTCCGCCAAAGGTTTCAAGCTTTGCGCCCATTGCAACTCCAAGACGTGATATTTCTCTGATACCCCTTGTCATAAGTGCAGCCTTTGTGTTGTCACCAAGTCCAAGGCCGTCGCAAACGCCTGCCGCCAAAGCGATGACGTTTTTCAGCGAACCGCCTATCTCGCAGCCCATAACGTCATCATTAACATACACTCTGAACGTATCGTTAGAAAGAGTGTTCTGTATATAATATGAGACCTCCCTGTCGTCAGAAGCAGTAACAACAGTAGTGGGAACTTTTCTTGCCACTTCCTCTGCGTGTGACGGACCGGTAAGCACCGCAACATGATTGTTCGGAAAGCACTCTCTCGCCACACAACACATAGTTTTAAGGCTTCCGCCCTCAAGACCCTTTGCCGTGTTCACAACTATCGTCCTGCTTTCAAGATAAGGCACAACGCTTTCGCAGACCTCTCTGAGAAAAGGTGAAGGTATGCCAAGTATCACCATGTCTTTATCCTTAACACAGCTTATATCCGTTGTAAGCTCGATAGTCTTGTTCACCTGAACGCCAGGGAGCTTTGCTTTAAGCTCACCTGTTCTCTTGATAGCATCTATCTCGTCCTGAAACTTTGACCATACTGTTACTTTATGCCCTGCATTGTCGCACATTATTGCCAGTGCAAGACCAAATCCACCTGAACCGAGTATAGTAATATCTGCCATAATAAAACCTCCCTTATGCCTTTTTCTTGCTTCCGAATTTGTTTTCGGTGCCGTTCATAAGGCGTTTGATATTAGGTCTGTGCATATAAATGATAAGCAGACCGATAGCCGTTGCCATAAGAGTGTTTGCAAGAACGCCGTCGCCCTTGATGATAAAAAGCTGAACGATAGGCGTAAAAAAAGGATATGCGATAGCGGCGCATATAGAACCCACAGACACATATTTTGTTGCCGCAAGCACGATAGCGAAAACAGCCACCGAGAAAGCACAGGTCAGCGGGTCGATAGCGATAAGGGTCGTTGCTGCGATAAGAACGCCCTTTCCACCGTGAAAACCATAGAATACCGGGAAAATATGTCCAAGCATTACAAAAAAGCCCGCAAGATATCCGATAAACTTATCGTCATGAAAAAATGTCACGCCGAAACCGTTTGTCACCACAAGTCGGCAGATAACTACCGCAAGCACGCCCTTTGCAAGATCGCACAACAGCGTTGCCGCCGCAGGCCCTTTTCCGAATACTCTCAGAACATTGGTCAAGCCTGCGTTGTTGCTTCCGTAATCACGGATATCCTTATGTTTTAAAACTCTGCACACAATTATGGCAGAATTAAGACTTCCGAAAAGATAGGAAAAAATTATAGTGAATGCCAGACTTAAAAATATGTCCACAAAATAACCTCCAGAATTTTATTTAACGTCGTCCTTGTCACGCTCTCTTATCTTGAAAACGATAGGCGTGCCTTCAAGTCCGAAGGTCTCTCTTATCTGATTTTCAATATAACGCTGATAGGAAAAATGATACAGATCGGCTCTGTTTACAAAAAACACGAATGTAGGCGGTTTGGTAGAAACCTGCGTCATGTAGTATATCTTCAGCCTTCTGCCCTTGTCAGACGGTGGCTGTACCCTCTGGGTAGCATATGCGAGAACATCGTTAAGTCTGCCTGTCGGTATTCTAATAGAGTTCTGCTCTGCAACGAACTTGATAGTATCAAAAAGCTTGTCCATTCTCAGACCTGTTTTTGCAGAGATGAACACAAAAGGCACATAGCTCATGAAGCTGAAATCGTCCTGAAGCTTTTTCTGGAAGTCGTTCATGGTGTTAGTTTCTTTCTCGATAGCGTCCCACTTGTTCACCGCAACAACGCAAGCCTTGCCCTTTTCGTGAGCATAGCCTGCCACCTTTGAATCCTGCTCAGTAAAGCCCACAGTTGCGTCAATAACGATAACCGCAACATCGGCTCTGTCAACAGCCATATAAGCCCTCAACACAGAGTATTTCTCAATAGTCTCCAGCACCTTTGACTTACGTCTGATACCAGCCGTATCTATGAAAACGAACTTGCCCTTTTCATTTTCCACAACCGAATCGGTAGCGTCACGGGTAGTGCCTGCAATATTTGATACGATAACACGTTCCTCACCGCATATCTTGTTTATTATAGAGGACTTTCCAACGTTAGGCTTACCGATAACAGCGACCTTAATAGAATCGTCGTCATCACCCTCGTCATTATCCTCTGGAAGATATTTCAGCACCTCGTCAAGGAGATCGCCCGTTCCGTGACCATGAACAGAAGAAACAGGAAACGGTTCGCCCAAACCGAGATTATAGAACTCATACAGCTCCATAGGCGGTTCGCCCACATTATCCACCTTGTTCACGCAAAGCACGATAGGCTTGCCCGATTTCAAAAGCATTTGTGCCACCTCATAATCAGTAGCAGTAACTCCGCATTTAAGGTCTGTCACAAGAATGGTGACATCGGCTTTCAGTATAGCAAGCTCCGCCTGTCTGCGCATCTGAGCAAGGATAATATCATCAGACTCAGGCTCGATTCCGCCCGTGTCAACCAGCATAAACTCGTGTCCGAGCCATTCGCACTTTGCATATATCCTATCTCTTGTGACGCCAGGAGTATCTTCAACTATAGAAAGTCTTTGACCGATAAGCTTATTAAAAAGAGTAGACTTACCAACATTAGGTCTGCCCACTATCGCAACGATCGGCAATGACATATATATCTACCTCATTTCATATAAATTTGCACATTGATACATCATATAGTATAACACAATTTCTCACGTTTTGTCAACCATACGAGAAATACAGCACCCACATTCCATAGATTTTTTACTACAAATATGTAGAAGTAAACAGCGTTTGCCCGCCTTTTTCACTGCTACAACAAAAAAGAGCAGAACGGCCTAAGCCATTCTGCTCTATGTGCTTATCAAAAATTATGCTTCCTTCTTGATAACCTCTACGCCCTTATAATAACCGCAATTCTTGCAAACCTTGTGTGGTGAAGTAAGCTCACCGCAGTTAGAACATTTACAAAGTGCAGGTGCGTCAAGCTTCCAAACTGCTGAACGTCTCTTGTCACGTCTAGCCTTGGATACTTTTCTCTTTGGTACTGCCATTCTGGCACCTCCTCGTCAGTAAAATCATTATAGTCTGTTCAGCTATTTCCCGTCAAGAGCAGTTACATTTGCCCTCATTCAAATCCTGTCCGCAAACGTAACACAAACCCTTGCAGTCATCCCTGCAAAGAATTTTTGTAGGCAGCTGTAACAACAAATCTGAAATAGCTAATTCGTCCAGATCAAGAGTATTGTTCTCGCAGACCACATAATCGTCTCTGTCGCTTTGAACACTTCTCACCAAAGTGTGTTCAAAGTCATAAACATACTCCCTGCTGAACTCCTTTAGACATCTGTCACAGGTGTGATCCATAGTAAAAACAGTCTTGAACCTGAGCGTTACCACCCCTGCCCTGTTCTCTATCTCACCTGTTACCGCAACGGGCGATGCAAAAGAATATCCGCCATACTCCGACAGCTTGTCTGCTGTTATGGAATAATCGATCGTTTTTCGCTCTCCGATTATATCGAAAAGTTCCTTCAACTGTACATTCATACTTGCACCTCAAACATCACAAATTCCATTATAACCTGAGAAACGTGATTTGTCAATACTTTTTTTCAATTTTTTCGTTTTTGCTATCAAAATACCAATAAACGAAGCGCAAAGCCTTACTTGATGAAAGCCTTTACCTTTGCAGGCAGCTCGTCAACGTCAGCAGATACTGTGAAAGTAACGTTTACGTCCTTTGTGAGAACTGCTACCTTTTCAAGCATATTGCCAAGAGCGTCATAATCTCTGCCGCCGATCTTCAGGATACCGTCAACGAAAACTTCCTGAATGTCATAGTTGCCAGCCATCAGACCTGCAACAAAGCCATAGAAGCTGTCAAAGCTGTTGATACCGTATTCTTCAGCGTCAGCCAATCTTACATTATGAGGAAGGTCATAGGTAAGCTGCATACCTCTTTCGATGCAAACAACGTTGCCTGTAGCATTTTCAGCAGCCTTCTTGATAGAATCAACAAGTATCTTAGTCTTGCCTGTGCCCTTTTTACCTGGAATCAAATTAATCATATAAACTCTCCGTTCCGCTTATTAAAGCATTTATTTTAAGAGCAGACCCCCGAATGGGAAACGCTCAAAATTTCCTTTTGTTCTGCCTTTAGGATATTAACCCAGCTTAGCCTCGAGTTCAGCCTTCTGTGACTCATAACCCGGCTTGCCGAGAAGAGCGAACATATTCTTCTTGTAGCTCTCAACGCCCGGCTGATTGAATGGGTTTACGCCAAGCATATAACCTGAGATAGCACAAGCCTTCTCAAAGAAGTAGATCATCTCGCCAAGGTTTTCCTCATCGAGCTTGTCAACATCTATAACGATATTAGGAACGCCGCCCTCAGTGTGAGCAAGGATAGTACCCTGATATGCCTTTTCATTTACAACTGACATATTCTGATTTGTGAGGAAGTTAAGTCCGTCAAGATTATCCTTGTCAGGCTCCAAGAACAGGTCGCTCTTTGGTGTCTTGATGTGCATAACTGTCTCAAACATAAGTTTTGAGCCGTCCTGAATGAACTGACCAAGTGAGTGCAGGTCTGTAGAGAATGTAGCGGCAGATGGGAATATACCCTTATCGTCCTTGCCCTCGCTCTCGCCGAACAGCTGCTTGAACCACTCGCCCATCATTGTGAATGAAGGGTCATATGAAACGAGCATCTCAACGCTCTTGCCTTTTCTGTAGAGAATGTTTCTGAGTGCTGCATACTTATAGCAATCGTTGTTATCATCAGCAGAATACTTCTTCATACCCTCTCTTGCACCAGCCATGAGCTTGTCGATATCACAGCCTGCTGCTGCGATAGGGAGAAGACCAACTGCTGTAAGAACTGAAAATCTTCCGCCAACGTCATCAGGAACTACGAATGTCTCATAGCCCTCCTCGTCAGAAAGCTGCTTGAGAGTACCCTTAGCCTTGTCTGTTGTGGCGAAAATTCTTGTCTTAGCCTCTTCCTTGCCATACTTATCTTCAAGAAGCTTCTTGAAAATTCTGAAAGCAAGTGCAGGCTCAGTTGTTGTGCCAGACTTTGAAATTACGTTTACGCAGATATCTCTGCCCTCGCAAATTGAAAGCACCTCATTAAGGTAAGCCGAGCTGATATTGTTTCCGACAAAATAAATGTTAGGAGTATCCTTCTTAAGATTGTTGTAGAATGGCGACTTGAGCAGCTCGATAGCAGCTCTTGCACCAAGATAAGATCCGCCGATACCGATAACGATGAGAACATCGCACTTTTCCTTGATCCTTGCGGCAGCAGCCTTGATCCTTGCAAATTCTTCCTTATCATAATCCTCAGGGAGTGTTACCCAGCCGAGAAAATCATTTCCCAGACCGTTTCTGTTCACCAGAGTGTTATGAGCTGCAGTTACCTGCGCAGCCATACCCTCGTATTCATGTTCACTTACAAAACCCTCAAGATACTTTGTGTTAAGCTTTAATGACATTATCCTTCATTTCCTTTCCTTACCTATCGGAGAGCGTGATACCATAAAACACGTTCCTCCGCTAATACTAGATAAATTATACTATATTTTTGTGAACATTTCAAGAGTTTTATAAAGCGAAATCATCTTTTGTGCATTTTAAACAAATCTCTTATTACATACTCAGCAGATTGTACACAAGCTTTTTTATGCCGCAGATAAAATTCATCTCCTTCACCTCTTTGCAGGCGACTATCTTTCCCTCTAATATCACCTCGCCGCCCATGGTGTATCTTATTTCTCCCGCAGTTTCGCCCTTTTTCACAGGTGCGTCAAGCTTTTCCTCTGCCGTAAAATCGCACTCCACCATACGATATGTTCCCCTCGGGATAACGATAGAATAAAGTCCCTCTGGTGCAAGCTTCACAGAAAGCTCCTCACCTCCGCACACCACAGTTTCCTTTACCATATCCTCAGGAAGTTCAGGGGTATATATCTCATATGTATCGAACGCCAAGTTCAGAAGTTTCTTCGCCTCAGCATTCATATCCTCCTGCGAATCGCAGCCGTTAAGCACTACGCATACTGACATATCCCCTTTTTCAGCCGTTGCCGCAATACAGCTCCCAGCCTTTTCACTTCCCCACGCTTTCATGCCTGTTACGCCCTTGTAAGTACGCACAAGCCTATTAAGATTTACAAGCTCCGCCTTGCCGTCTCTCACAGTGTCAAGCCAGCAGGTAAGGTAAGGAGTGAGATTTTTGTATTTTGCAAGTTCCGAACAAAGCAAAGCTGTGTCCTTTGCTGTTGTAACATTGCCCTCTCCCATGCCAGTACAATCAGTGTAAACAGTGTCATTCATGCCAAGCATTTTCGCACGGCTGTTCATAAGCTCCACCGCCTTGTCTGCCGAGCCTGCCACCTTTTCCGCAAGCGCCGCACAGCCATCGTTTGCATTGCCTGCAGACACTGATTTTATAAGCTCCTCCACAGATATCTTCTCTCCCTTGTCAAGCCATATCTGGCTTCCCTGCTGAGAGTTGGCATACTCCGACACCACTAACGTGTCGCTCATGGAAAGCTCACCGCTGTCTATCTTTTCCGCCGTGAGCAAAAGCACCATGAGCTTCGCATAGTGACCGCACTCACACTGCTCCTGCGGCTCTTTCTCAAAAAGCACCCTGCCTGTGGTCATCTCCGTCACCACTGCAGACCTAGCCGTAAGCCCCTCTATAATATCACTCACCGCCACAGTGTCCGCAGACACAAAGTCCTCCGCTGACAGCGCACCTGCTTTTTCTTTCCCCTCCGCCAGCGAACACACCATAAACACTGCCACCGCCGCACATAACACTGCCGAGCATATTTTCCTTAATATTTTCACATTTTCCACCTCACACATATACTATTTTTATATTTATATTCACCCTGTCCCGAAATTAGCATTATGCCACGAAAAGTTTCCGGAAACTCATTTGTAAATAGTTGCAGGAATTTGTTAAATAACTGTTACAACTCTTGAAATAAATATGGGAGTGTGCTATAATGTATTCTATAGAAATGTGTATTTTATAAGCGAAATATTTATATGAGGTGATTTAACAATGACAGAAATGGAACTTTACAAGCTTTGGTGTGAAAAGGCTGTTGACGATCCTGATCTCCAGACAGAGCTCAAATCTATCGAGGGCGACGAGGCTGCAATCCAGGACAGATTTTACAGAGATCTTGAATTTGGCACAGGCGGACTCAGAGGAGTTATCGGCGCAGGCGCATACAGACTTAATGTTTACACTATCAGACGTGCAACACAGGGTCTTGCAGACTATGTAAACGGCGCATTTGAAAACGGCAGCGTAGCTATCGCATATGACAGCCGTATCAAGTCTGACAAGTTCGCAAAGGAAGCTGCTGCGGTTCTGGCTGCAAACGGCATAAAGGTATACATCTATTCAGAGCTTATGCCGACTCCAATGCTTTCATGGGCTGTAAGAGAGCTTAAATGTCAGGCAGGTATCGTTATAACTGCATCACACAATCCTGCAAAGTACAATGGTTACAAGGTTTACGGCGAGGACGGCTGTCAGATCACACTCGATGTTGCAAACACAGTTATCGGCAAGATCAACGCAGTTGAGATGTTCGGCGGTGCAAAGGTGATCGACTTTGAGGACGGCATCAAGTCTGGCAAGATCGAATACATCAAGCAGGAAGTTATCGACAAGTATCTTGACAAGGTAGCACAGCAGGGCGTACATACTGACCTTGTAGCAGACAGCGGTCTGAAGGTAGTATACACTCCTCTTAATGGCACAGGAAACAAGCCTGTAAGAGCTATCCTTAAGAAGATAGGCATAAAGGAAGTAACAGTAGTACCTGAGCAGGAAAATCCTGACGGAAACTTCCCTACCTGCCCATTCCCTAACCCTGAGATCAAAGAGGCACTTGCAAAGGGACTTGAGCTTTGCAAGACAGTAAAGCCTGACCTTCTTCTTGCAACAGACCCAGACTGTGACAGAGTTGGTATCGCAGTACCTGACCCTGACGGAAACTATGTTCTGTTCAGCGGAAACGAAGTAGGCGCAATGCTTCTCAAATACATTTGTCAGGAAAGAACAGCTCTTGGCACAATGCCAAAGAACCCTGTAGCTGTTAAGACTATCGTAACAACAGACATCTGTAAGAAGATCGCAGCAGAGTACAATGTAGAGCTTAGAGAAGTTCTCACAGGCTTCAAGTTTATCGGCGAGCAGATCGGTTTCCTTGAGAAAGAGGGACAGGACGACAGATATATCTTCGGATTTGAAGAGAGCTATGGTTATCTTGCAGGCTCATATGTAAGAGATAAGGACGCAGTAGTAGGCTCAATGCTCATTTGTGAAATGGCAGCATTCTACAGAACAAAGGGCATCTCACTGCTTCAGGCAAGAGAAGATATGTACAAGAAGTACGGCAACTATCTCCACAGCCAGAAGTCATTCCAGTGCGAGGGTGCAAGCGGAATGGAGAGAATGAAGGAGATCATGACTGATCTGAGAGCTAATCCACCTAAGGCTATTGGCGGACTCAAGGTAGTAGACATAGCAGATTATCTTGCATCTGAGGAAACAAACCTTGAAACAGGAGCAAAGACAGTTCTTACGCTTCCAAAGTCAGATGTTATCGCATTCAAGCTTGAGCAGGGTGCAAGTGTAATAATCAGACCTTCCGGCACAGAGCCAAAGATCAAGGCATACTACACAACTATCGGCGACACAAGAGCTGATGCAGAAGCACAGGAAGAAAAGCTTATTGAAGATTTCAAGGGCATTCTTGGTTTCTAATAATTACTGTATATAGCGAAAGCAGGCGAGTTATCCGTCTGCTTTTTTGTTTGTCCAACTTACTTTCTGCTTACATACAATTTATTTTACAACACAAACCATGTGTAGGGGAGCAGCGCAATTTCTGCAAGCAGAAATGCGACGTCCCGCTTCTCGTTTTCCTGTCCAATTCTACGTTATCCGCACAACGTTCGGCATATTTTTTCAAAACATTGTACGGCACAACATTTCCGCACACGGCACGTCTACACAAATTCATGAATAATCAAACCTTACCGCTTCGAGCGGGCTGTCGAGGACGCCAGCCCCTACAGAGTTTCAGGCAAATTCGCTGTGCCGCAAAATCGCTCCGCTCTTTGCGGATTTTACGTTGTGCTATGGGATGGAAAAAGCGGTGCAGAGTTTAGTGCTCCGACACCGCTTTGTTTTAATCACTACTTTATATTTCTTCTTTACTTTTTCTGCACCGCTTGGTAGGCTTACGCCTATTGAGGCTCTGCCTCAAGCTCCGCAAGGGACTCTGTCCCTTGACCCTGCAAGCCCTCTAACGCCGGGCTTGTGCCTGCGTTTTATCTCTCGCTACGCTCGGTGTTGACTTTTACTTTATGCTTGTGATTTGTTCGATTGGCTATGCCATTCCTCACTCCTCACTCCTCACTTTAACCGAGAAGTTTATCCGCAATGGAATCCAGCCAGCCGCCCTCGACTTCTTCTATCTCACCGTTATCGCAAGCTTTCGCAAACTTCGGGTCTATAGGCATTTTCGCCACAGCGTCGATACCAAACTTCACTGCCGCTTCGTCCACATGGCTCTCACCATAGATATTATGCTTCTTTCCACAATCAGGACACTCAAAATAAGACATATTCTCCACTATTCCAAGCACCGGTACTTTCATCATATCCGCCATATGCACCGCTTTCTCGACTATCATGGAAACCAATTCCTGTGGCGAAGTGACGATAACTATGCCGTCAACCTTAATGGATTGAAAGACTGTCAGCGGCACGTCGCCTGTTCCTGGTGGCATATCTATAAACATCACGTCAATGTCGTTCCATGCCACATCTGTCCAAAACTGCTTCACTGCACCTGCGATAACAGGGCCACGCCATACAACAGGGTCAGTTTCATTTTCAAGAAGCAGATTAAGGCTCATTATCTCGATACCGGTCTTGCTCACCGCAGGGATAATACCATACATATTGGTATTAGCTCTCTCGTGGATATTAAACGCTGTCGGTATAGACGGGCCAGTTATGTCAGCGTCCAGCACAGCGGTCTTAAAACCACGTCTTTGTGCCGCTACTGCAAGCATACTTGTCACCAAAGACTTGCCTACGCCACCCTTTCCACTCATTACTGCATATACCTTTTTCACAGAGCTCGCAGCATTAAGCTCCTCTTTCAAGCTCTTTTTATCAGAGCATTTTGAAGCACAGTTTTCGCAATCATGTGTGCAGCCTTCGCTCATAGAATCATTCCTTTCAAGGCATTTACGCCTTTATTTACTATGTTAAGTATATCACTTTGACCGTGAAAAGTCAACCAATACTGACTTTTCACCCAAAGCACTGCTGCCGCATAAAATAAAACAGCCCTGCACCTTGTAACAAAATAGATACTTTGGTATAATACCCCGATAATAAGGCAATAATAGGAACAAGCAGGAGCAAAAGCCTGCAAATCAAGGCGAAAGCCAATAGAATAGGAGTGTTTACAAGTGACTGTACACAGGGGCGATATATATTATGCAGATCTCAGCCCAGTGGTAGGCTCAGAGCAAGGCGGTATGCGACCGGTGCTGATAGTACAAAATGACATAGGCAATAAGCATTCACCCACAGTGATAGCTGCGGCAATAACGAGCCGCCTTGATAAAGCGAAACTGCCGACACATATAGAAGTTGGCGGTGGCACCTGCGGACTAGCGAAAGATTCCGTGGTATTGTTGGAACAGATCCGTACATTGGACAAGAAAAGGCTAAAGGAGAAAATGGGAACACTTGACGTAAGCTCCATGTCCGCAGTAAATTCGGCATTATCAATAAGCTTTGGATTAAAGCTCTAGTTTAATGAGGAATGAGGAATGAGGAGTGAGGAATGACATAGCCAAACCGAACGAATCACAAACACCAAATAAAGGACAAAACAAAGCGGTGTCGGAGTGAAAACTCTGCACCGCTTTTCTATTCCCCCAAAAAATCCGTAGGGGCGGTCAAAAACCGCCCTTATAATAGTCACATCAAACCTATCCGAGAATATCAGAGTGTAACAATAATAATTCCTCACTCCTAACACCCAACTCCTCACTAATCACGACCCTGTGAAAAGGCAGATTGTAAGCCGCATAATCAGTTATGCCCTTGCCCTGATTAGGATTAGCCTTTGAGTAAACAGCGTCACAACAGAATAATACAACAAGTATCACACACGCCGCAAACCTTGCCTTGAATGGTATCTTCTTCAAAAGATCATCAAAAAACGGTGCCATGATGTATATTCCTGCACAGCCTGCAAAGCCAAATATCAACGCTCCCTCAAGACATATCCTGCCATTGATGTTGCAGAAGTATCCCGTATAATCCCAATATTTCATGTGCTTGAACGTTTCAAGATACCAGCTCGTTGCGTATTCGACCACCGAGCATAACCCCACAACAAGGAAAAAAGTCGCCACATGGTGGTCTATGAACCGCTTCAGCAGTATGATACCGCACACACCGCCAAAACCATATATAGGAAGCCATGGACCAAACATGGTTCCTCGATTGACGAAAACTCCGTCCTCAACGATGTGTATGCCCACTTCCCATATCCAGCCTATAAATGCGAATATGAAAAACAGCAATATATACGTCATGAGTGTATAGTTTCTGTGATAGTCACGGTGAACTATAGTCTTGTTGGCAAATCGGCTGAAATGCGCCTTTCTGTCTACCGCAAGACCGGGGTATTGCTCAAATTCCCGCAGATCGTCAAGCGTCAGCGTTCTCTCCATTATTCACCGCCCCCATTCTCATTATTTTCAGGCACTTTTATCGTGCATATCGGTATGCTTCTAACAATGTCAGGATTTTCGCCCTTTTGTGCAGCTTCCTCAGCCATAAGCTCTTCCAGAAGGTCAAGGTCAAGCAGCTTGTCGTTAAGTTCCTCATATCCCTCTATCTTGTTCTTTATAGCCTCACGCCTTAGCTGTAAATACACCTCTGCGTCTATCGCAGTTGTATATGGGTTAGACCAGAATACTCCCACCGCACCGAACGATATGCTCGAAAGCAGCGTCCAGCCTATCATAGAAAGATCCACCTTGAAAAGCTGCCACTTGTATCCCCTAGTCATGGCGATAGAAAGCTTTATTGCCTTTCTCGTCTTGATGTTAGAGTTTTCCGCACATATGAACGGCACCATTGAATAGGCATAATGTTTTATAGGATATCCCACGATAGTAAACGCCCATAAGGTCTGATATATGCTGGTTACAAACATAGTCCTTGCGGGGTGAAGCGTTCTCTCGCGGAAAAGAAAGCCTAGTCTGCCTATCTTCGTTTTCTTGTATGTGTGATTTTCAAGGAAAAATCTTCTCTCACATACCCATAGCACATTAACTATGAATATGGTGAACATCAACTGGAAAATAAAATACACGAATGAAACTATAGTATCCCATGTAGATTTTTTTCCTAAAACATTCATTATCGCCGTAAGCAATGAAAACTGATAGGAATTAGAGCTTGTTGCACTGTCAAAATAAACCGAAGCAGAGGCTGTAAAATTATTGAGCCTGTCATTAAGATAGGTCTGTGCCTTTTCCTTTGCATTTCGGCTAAAAGAAAAAGCGTCTGCCAGTGCTTCCAGATTAGAAGTGTCGTTTGATGAACCAAAGAACGTGACTTCCTTTGAATTTAACCCGTCAACTCCGTATTTTTTATAAGCATCCAGCCACTTTTTTACAGCGTCAGGATTGTCTATCTGCCACTTGTCACTGACCTGCTCTGCTGTAAGCTCATTTTTAACCATGTCCTCAATGATCTCTTCCTTATCTTCGGCGTCATATTTAAGATCAGCAACGTGAGAATTATCATAGCTTGACACATTCTGCGTGGTCGAGCCATATTCTCCTGCAATAAATACCATTATGAAGCACACTGCTATGCAGGCGATATAATTTCGCTTCACCCTGCCTTTAGCCGACTGCTTTAGTTTTTTTCGGTCAAGCTTTATGACCACCGGCATATCTTCATTTTTCTTCATCTAAAACTATGCCCCTGACGGGACATATCCTCCCTTCACACATACCACTTAACAAAACACTACATAATCAACAATAAATCGACTATTTAATTATATCTTTTTTTTGTGAATATGTCAACGATTTTGAGATCAAAACAAGTCTATTTTAAGATAGTTTTAAGTTTACGTTTAAAACGCCAAACTTTTTTTGCATATTTTCATCTGCAATGTAGAAAATAACATCAAATGACGATATTCATCAATAGGAGTGATAAAATGAAAGCCACTAAGCTTATGAAAACCTCACCCTCTGTCATCTCTTTCGCAGCCATAGGCGGCAAGAAAGAAAACGAAGGACCTTTGGGCGACTATTTTGACAAAATAAATGACGATCCCTATTTATCCACAGATAGCTTTGAAAAGGGCGAAAGTCAGCTTCAAAAGCAGGCAGTGCTTCACGCTTTGAATAAAGCCGCCCTCTCCCCCGAGGATATAGACGTGCTTTTCGGCGGTGATCTGCTAAATCAGTGTGTCGGCACTACCTATGGCGTAAGAGCCTTTGAAATGCCCTTTCTTGGCATTTACGGAGCCTGTTCAACCATGGCGGAGGGACTTCTCCTCGCCTCTCTTTTCGTGGACAACGACCTCGCAAAAAAAGCAATGGCGGTCACATCTTCCCACTTCTGCACCGCTGAAAGGCAGTATCGCTTTCCCCTCAACTACGGTGGACAGCGTACTCCCACATCTCAGTGGACAGCCACAGCCTCAGGCTCATTGGTGGTTGCCCACTCGGACAAGCCCCCCTACATCAGGGGCTGTACTATCGGAAAAATAGTTGACCTGGGCGTGAGCGACGCCAACAACATGGGTGCAGCCATGGCTCCTGCAGCCTTTTCCACCATAAGCACATTTTTCACCGACACAGGCATGGCCCCCTCCGACTTCGATTATATCGTCACAGGCGACCTTGGCAAAGTTGGAAGCCGTATTCTCTGTGAGCTTTTCGAGCGTGAAAATATAAATATCCGTGACAATCATAAAGACTGCGGCATGATGCTCTATGACTTTGACGAGCAGGATATCCACGCAGGGGGAAGCGGCTGTGGCTGTGCAGGAAGCGTTCTGTGCGGCTATTTTCTCCCGAAGCTCCGTGCAGGTGAAATAAAAAATATCCTCTTTGCTGCCACAGGTGCGCTAATGTCACCGACAGTAAATCAGCAAGGGGAATCTATTCCATCTATATCACATCTCGTGTGGCTGTCAGGGGAAAAAGATACGAAAGGAGCAAACTAATGGACTATCTATGGGCTTTTCTTATAGGAGGTCTTTTTTGTGCCATAGGACAGGTGCTTATGGACTTCACAAAACTGACCCCCGCACGAATACTGGTGGCATACGTCACAGGCGGCGTGCTTCTGGGTGCGCTGGGACTTTATAAGCCACTTATAGACCTCGCAGGCTGTGGCGCAACTGTCCCTCTCACGGGCTTCGGCTATCTTCTTTATAACGGTGTCCGTGAACAAATAGATAAAATAGGCTTCCTAGGCATTTTCACAGGGGGACTTACCGCCTCCGCCGCAGGCATAACTGCAGCCATGACATTCGCCTTTATCTTTTCGCTTTTCTTTAAAAGCTCAGCAAAAGAATAGTTTTATCTTGACAAACCCCAAACCCAGTGGTATTATAAAGATATGTAAATTGGGGGTGCAAAATAATGTACAAACAGATATATCCCGTCATAGGCGACGAAAAAAAACTGCCCTTTTATGTGGTAGGTCTGGGACTTGAAAGCTGGCAGTTTCCAATAAAACGTGCAGATGGCTACGAGTACCCACAAATATTTTTGTCACGCTCAGGGGAGGGCGAGGTCATAATAAACGGAGAAACCACAAAAATACCGCCCGATACTGTTTTCTATATCCCCCCATTCTGTCCACATGAGTATCATGCGCTAAGCGATGCGTGGTATCTGGATTGGATAGTCTTTTCCGGCTCACAGGTCATTCCCCTCTTAGAGCAGTGGAAGCTTAATAAGTTCACCGCCATTCAAGGGGTAGATATGGACAGATTACGCCGTATCATAACACGCATCTATTATACTCTGAAAAGTGATAAGCTTTATGGCAATCATTACGCTTCAGCACAGCTTTACGACTTTCTTATAGAATATCGTAAAATAGCTGATAACAGGCTCTCGTCATTTTATACCGCACAATCTGTTGCCTTGGCAGACGTATTGCAGTATATTGAAGAGCATTATCCGGAGCAAATAAAGCTTAACGAGCTTGCAAAGATCGCAGGAGTATCCGAGCAGCACTTATGCAGACTTTTTAAGAAAAATTTTCAGCTCAGACCTATGGAGTATCTTGCGCAAGTAAGGGTACAGCACGCAAAGGATCTGCTTGTGTATTCCAACAAGACCATAGGCGAGATATCAGATGAAACGGGCTTTCAGGACGGATCTTATTTCTCTGTGGTATTCAAACGGTATGAAAATATGACTCCGGGAGAGTATCGAAGAATAAAGGTGTAGGCTAAGTGAGAAGTGAGGAATGGCATAGCCAAACCTAGCAAAGAGCCACTACCAAGTAGAAGAAACACAAACTAAAGCAAATAACAAAGCGGTGTCGGAGTAAAAAACTCTGCACCGCTTTTACTATCTCATTTTACGACCCCACCCCGCAAAGAGCGAAGCGATTTTGCGGCGGTAGAATTTGCAAACAAAAAAAGAGCGGTCAAAACCGCCCTTTTAAAATCATATAAAACCTATTCGAGAATATCAGAGTAAAAGCAAGAATAATTCCTAACTCCTCATTCCTAACTCCTCACTACTTAGCAAGCAGCTTCTTTATTCTCTCCATAGCCTCAACAGTTCTGTCCTTATCACCAAAAGCAGTAAGTCTGAACCAGCCTTCGCCGTTCTTGCCAAAGCCTGCGCCAGGTGTGCCAACAACATTTGCATTCTCAAGAAGATAATCAAAGAACTCCCATGAACCCATGTTGTTAGGGCATTTCAGCCAAATGTATGGCGAGTTCTTGCCGCCTGTGTACTTGATACCAAGCTCGTCAAGTGTGGAAGCCATTACCTTTGCGTTGTTCTGATAGTATTCAATGTTTGCTCTTGTCTGCTTCTGACCCTCCTCAGTGAATACAGCTGCAGCAGCACACTGAACAGGATATGATACACCATTGAACTTTGAGCCTTCACGTCTGCCCCAAAGCTGAGCGATAGAAACTTCACTGCCGTCAGATGCCTTAACAACAAGCTCGTGTGGGATAACTGTATATCCGCATCTCATACCGGTAAAGCCTGCTGTCTTTGAAAGTGAGCACATCTCGATAGCACATTCCTTTGCACCCTCAACAGCAAAAATACTTCTTGGTACGTCCTTTTCTGTAATGAATGCCTCGTATGCAGAATCATAAATGATGATAGCGTTGTTCTTCTTTGCATAGTCTATCCAAACTTTAAGCTGCTCCTTAGTGTAAACAGAACCCGTTGGATTGTTAGGTGAGCAAAGATAAATAATGTCGCACTTTACGTTCTCGTCAGGCATAGCCGCAAAGTTGTTCTCCTCGTTTGAATCAGCATAAATTACCTTTCTGCCGTTCATAAGGTTCGTGTCAACATAAACAGGATATGCAGGGTCTGTGATAAGCACTACATTGTCGTCACCGAAAATGTCAACAATGTTTCCGCAGTCAGACTTTGCACCGTCGTTTATCCTGATGTCGTCAGCAGGAATGTCAACACCGAAGCTCTTGTAGTAGCCTGCAACAGCCTCTTTCAGGAAGTCATATCCTGCACCGCTGTCCTCATAGCCCTTGAATGTTTCCTTGACGCCCATTTCGTCAGCGCCCTTTTTCATTGCCTCAACAACGCACTTTGCGATAGGCTGAGTAACGTCGCCGATACCCATTCTGATGATGTCAGCCTCAGGGTGTGCCTCAGTGAAGGCCTTTACCTTCTTGGCAATGTTTATAAAAAGATAATTCTTTTCCAGCTTGAGAAAATTTTCGTTGATACTTGGCATAATTCCAACTCCTTTTCATTTTTGCGACCCGAAGTTTCACGGGTCAAACTTATGAAACGCACACAGCCGCAAAGCACATTCAAAACGCTCTGCGGCTGCCGCTTTTTTAACGCAGTGTCCGCTGCGAAATTTACATTACGATGTGACCTGAGAATACTGTTACAGCGTCGCCTGTAAGATATACAGCCTCGTCTGTGTATCTTATCTTAAGAGTGCCTCCCTTAAGTATAACAGATATTTCCTCGTCCTTTTTGCAGAATCCGTTAAGAACAGCCGCAACTGCTGCTGCACAAGCACCGGTGCCGCAAGCCCAAGTTTCGCCGGAGCCTCTCTCCCATACTCTCATCTTGAGTGTGTGGTCATCGATCACCTTGATGAACTCAGCGTTCACTCTCTCAGGGAATATCTTGTCATGCTCGAACTCAGGACCTACCTTGTCAATGTCAAGGCTGTCAACATTGTTCATGAATACAACGGCGTGAGGGTTGCCCATTGAAACGCAGGTGATGTTGTAGTCATTTCCTGCAATGTTCACCTTTCTGTCAACTACCCTGCCGTTCTCGTCAGGCTCAAGTTCAACAGGAACAAGGTGAGGAGCAAGAATAGCCTTGCCCATGTTCACAGTTGCACCGCTTACCTCACCGTAGTGACGGATAAGTGAAACTGTCATGATACCCGAAAGTGTTTCGATAGTCATTTCGTCCTTGTCAACAATGCCGTTATCTCTCATGAACTTAGCAACGCATCTGATACCGTTTCCGCACATCTTGCCCTCAGAACCGTCAAGATTGAACATTCTCATCTTAGCGTCTGCGACCTTTGAACGGCAGATAAGGATAACACCGTCGCCGCCGATACCGAAGTGTCTGTCAGACAGGTTGAGTGCCAGACCCTCAGGATTGTCTATTCTCTGGTCAAAGCAGTTGAAGTAGATGTAGTCATTGCCGCAGCCCTGCATCTTTGTGAACTCAAATGTCTGCTTTTCAGTTCTCATGTTGTTGATATCAACTATCTCAGTAGTCGACTCAGTGTATTTACTTCTGATAGATGCCGCAATAGCATTTGCAGTGTCGATAGAAGTCAGACAAGGAATGTTCCACTCAACTGTCTTTCTTCTTATCTTAACAGAATCTCTTGTAGGTATCCTGCCCTTTGAAGAAGTGGAGATAACATAAGCTATCTTTCCGCTCTCGATAAGTGTGAGAGTGTTATTGTCCTCGTTCTCGTGTATCTTTGCCACTACCTCAGCGTCGATGCCATGCTCGTGAAGCACTTTAGCAGTGCCGTTTGTAGCGTATATCTTAAATCCAAGGTCAGCGAACATCTTAGCTGTCTGTGGTATCTCGCCCTTGTCAGAATCTCTGACAGTGATGAATACTCCGCCCTTCTTGCCAAGCTTGTAGCCCGCAGCAGTAAGACCCTTATACAGTGACTCTTCAAGAGAATTAGAAACTGCAAGCACCTCACCTGTTGACTTCATCTCAGGTCCAAGGTGGTTGTCAACGCCGATAAGCTTCTCAAATGAGAATACAGGAACTTTAACGGCAACATATGGTGAATTTCTGTAAAGACCGGTGCCGTAGCCCATGTCCTTGAGCTTCTCGCCAAGCATACACTTAGTTGCAAGGTCTACCATAGGAACGCCCGTTACCTTAGAAATATAAGGGATAGTTCTTGAAGAACGTGGGTTTACCTCGATAACATATATCTCGTCATGGTAAGCGATATACTGAATGTTTACAAGACCCTTAGTGTTAAGAGCGATAGCAAGCTTCTTTGAGCATTCGATAATTCTGTTTATCAGGCTGTCAGAAACGTTCCATGCAGGATAAACTGCAATAGAGTCGCCTGAGTGGATACCTGTTCTCTCGATATGCTCCATGATACCAGGGATAAGAATATCCTCGCCGTCACAGATAGCGTCTATCTCAAGCTCAGTACCCATAAGATACTTGTCTATAAGTACAGGGTTCTCGATTCCCTGGTCGAGAATGATAGCCATGTATTCCTTGATATCGTCATCATTGAATGCGATTATCATGTTCTGTCCGCCGAGAACGTAAGACGGTCTCATAAGAACAGGATAATGTATCTTGTTTGCAACTTCGAGAGCCTCGTCACAAGTCATAACAGTGAAGCCCTGCGGTCTTTTTATCTTAAGCTGTTCAAGCAGCTCGTCAAATCTCTCTCTGTCCTCAGCAGCGTCGATAGCGTCAGGAGGAGTACCCAGAATGTTTACACCATGTTCAGCCATATGCTTTGTAAGCTTGATAGCAGTCTGTCCGCCGAATGCCACAACAACGCCAACAGGCTTTTCAACTCTGATGATGTTCATAACGTCCTCGTCAGTAAGAGGCTCGAAATAAAGTCTGTCAGCAGTATCAAAGTCAGTTGAAACTGTCTCAGGGTTGTTGTTTACGATAACAACGTCATAGCCCTTTTCTTTCAAAGCCCATACGCAGTGAACTGACGCATAGTCGAACTCGATACCCTGACCTATTCTGATAGGACCTGAACCGAATACTATAACAGTCTTTCTGTCATGACCCCTGTTTGCAATGAACTCGCTTGCCTCGTCCTCGTTGTCATATGTTGAGTAGAAGTAAGGTGTCATAGCCGCAAACTCAGCCGCACAGGTATCAACCATTTTAAATACAGCATGAACAGGCTTTTCTATCTTCTTGCCTGTTATCTTCTCGATGACCTTATCAGTGTAGCCTATCTTCTTAGCTTCAAGATAAGTGTCCTCGTTGAAGTCATTCTTGAGCGTCTTTTCCATGTCGATAAGCTTGCAAAGCTTGTAGAGGAACCACTCGTCTATCTTAGTGATGCTGTGTATCTCATCAACAGAAACGCCACGTCTGAGAGCCTCGTATACAACGAAAAGTCTTTCGTCTGTGCAGTCAGAAAGTCTGTCATGGATAGTCTTGTCATCAAGGTCAAGCATCTTAGGTGAGATAAGGCAGTCATGACCTATCTCAGCACCTCTTACAGCCTTCATTATAGCCTGCTCAAAAGTTGAGCCGATTGCCATGACCTCACCAGTAGCCTTCATCTGTGTACCAAGCTCACGCTTAGCATAAACGAACTTGTCGAAAGGCCACTTAGGGAGCTTAACAACAACATAGTCAAGGGCAGGCTCAAAGCAAGCATAAGTCTTGCCTGTTACAGCGTTCTTTATCTCGTCAAGAGTATAACCTATAGCTATCTGAGCTGCGACCTTAGCGATAGGATAACCTGTCGCCTTAGAAGCAAGTGCGGAAGAACGTGAAACTCTAGGGTTTACCTCGATAACAGCATACTCGAAGCTATCAGGGTTAAGAGCGAACTGACAGTTACAGCCACCCTCTACTTTAAGAGTATCGATTATCTTCAAAGCCGCAGAACGGAGCATCTGATATTCCTTATCAGCCAGCGTAACAGCAGGAGCGATAACGATAGAGTCGCCTGTGTGAACACCAACAGGGTCAAAGTTCTCCATAGAGCAAACTGTGATAACGTTGCCCTTAGCGTCTCTCATTACCTCGAACTCTATCTCTTTCCAGCCTGCGATACATTTCTCAACAAGCACCTGAGTGATAGGTGAAAGATAAAGACCATTTCTTGTGATCTCTTTCAGTTCTTCTTCATCATTAACTATACCGCCGCCTGTACCGCCAAGGGTAAAAGCAGGTCTGATGATAAGAGGATAACCGATACCAGGCTGATTAGCGAAGTCTACAGCGTCCTCAACAGTATTAACGACCTTTGAAGGGATACATGGCTGACCGATAGACTCCATAGTGTCCTTGAACATCTGTCTGTCCTCAGCCTTGTCGATAGTTTCAGGGTTAGCACCAAGAAGCTTAACATTATACTTGTCAAGGAATCCCTCCTTAGCAAGCTGCATAGAAAGCGTAAGACCCGTCTGACCGCCAAGGGTAGAAAGCAGGCTGTCAGGGCGTTCTTTTTTAATAACTCTCTTAACAGTTTCAAGAGTAAGCGGCTCAATGTATATCTTGTCAGCCATAGCATTGTCCGTCATGATAGTAGCAGGGTTAGAGTTTATAAGAATAACCTCCAGGCCCTCCTGCTTGAGCGCACGGCAAGCCTGTGTACCTGCATAGTCAAACTCTGCAGCCTGACCTATAACGATAGGACCCGAGCCGATAACGAGAACTCGCTTTATATCTTTATTTAAAGGCACTTAAATTCAATCCTTTCTGAAAAGTTTAGGGAAACGCTGAAAGTGAGGAGTGAGGAGTGAGGAGTGAGGAGTTATCCCTTCTCACACTCTCGAAAACCGCACCCAGCAGCCCTCTGTGTTAAAGCTTAACGACCTCAGTAAAACATAATGTAGGGGCGAACAGCGTTCGCCCGTTCACTATCACGACCGCCCCATATAAAAGCCGCTCGAATAATGAACACTACAATAGTTATATCAAACACATTCCGTCAGCCACGGGCGAACACTGTTCGCCCCTACTGTTGCAGAAACTGAGATCAATAATTTCTATACTTCAAAAAAATCAGAGCTTATTTCTTGTTAGCGTCAATGAGCGCAATAAACTCATCAAACAAGAAGTCAGTATCATGCGGACCACCACAAGCCTCTGGGTGGAACTGTACAGAAAATGCAGGCTCGTTGAGATATCTGATACCCTCACAAGTGCCGTCATTGGCATTTACATAAAGCACCTTTGCTTCACCCTCAGGGAGCGAATCGTTCTCTACTGCATATCCATGGTTCTGTGATGTTATGTAAACTCTGCCTGTTTCAGTGTTCTCAGCAGGCTGGTTCGCACCTCTGTGACCATACTTCAGCTTGTGTGTCATCGCACCATGTGCAAGCGCCAAAAGCTGATGGCCCAAACAAATTCCAAAAGTAGGTATCTTCATCTCAGAAAGCTTTTTAAGCTCCTCGATTATCTCCACATTCTCCGCAGGATCTCCAGGTCCATTTGAAAGCATTATGCCGTCAGGTGCAAGCTCCTTTATCCTCTCTGCCTTAGTATATGCAGGAACAACAGTTACCTCGCAGCCTCTCTTAACAAGCTCTCTTCCAATGTTGTGCTTTGCACCAAAATCGTAAAGCACTACCTTTCTCTTGACTTCACCCTCAGGCTCGAATGTTTTCTCCTCCGAGCAGGTCGTGTTCTTTACAGCCTCAACGATAGTATAGTTCTTAAGATCTGTCAAGCCGAAGCTTGATCCCTCAGGAACGATCTTTCCGTTCATAACACCCGACTCACGAACTATCTTTGTGAGCTGACGAGTGTCGATACCGTAAAGACCTACGATGTTATGCTGCTTTAAAAAAGTGTCAAGATCACCCTCACAACGGAAGTTGCTAGGCTCTTGACACCAATCTCTAACAATATAAGCTTTAACATGAGGACATTCACTTTCAAAATCCTCAGGAATAACGCCATAGTTACCAATTAACGGAAATGTCTGAACAACTATCTGTCCGTAGTAACTAGGGTCAGTAAGTGTTTCGAGATAGCCTGTCATAGCCGTAGTAAAAACAATTTCGCCAATAGCTTCGCCAGCTGCGCCGAAACTTTTACCCTCGAAAATAGTACCGTTCTCCAAAATCAGATATGCCTTCTGCACTATAAGCTCCTCCTTTTTCACGCAAATTTTTACGATTACTATTATAACACAACCGCCTGCCTTTGTAAAGGCTTTTAACACTTTTTTTAGTTTTTATTTTTCAGTGTAAAATAAAAAACGAGCAGACTGAAGTCCACTCGTCTAAAATACTATTTTCTCTTTTTCAACGCCGCTTTAAGCCCTCTCATGATAACATCTCTCGCCTTAACAGCGTCCTCCTTGTCAAGAGGCGGCGTGTCACCAAGAGGATAATCTATACCGAGCTGCTCATACTTTACCTTGCCCATAGTGTGATAAGGCAGAACGTCAAGCGCTTTCAAAGTCTTGAGCTGTGAGATAAACTCACCCAGCCTGAAAAGATATTCTTCCTTGTCCGTGATACCCGGCACAACAACATGACGTATCCATATAGGCACACCATGCTCCGACAAAAACTTCGCAAACGCAAGAATGTTGTCATTGTAATGCCCCGTAAGCTTCTTGTGTTCCTCACGGTCAATATGCTTGATATCCAGCATAACAAGGTCAGTGCATTTGCAAAGCCTTTCAAACTTTTCCGTGCTGTCAGGCGTAAAAGTGATGCCAGAGCTGTCAAGACAAGTGTGTATCCCCTTTTCCTTAGCCTTTTCAAAAAGCTCCGTCACAAAGTCTATCTGTACCAAAGGCTCGCCGCCCGTGCAGGTAATTCCGCCATTTTTCATAAACTCTTTTACCGAGTCATATTCCGCCAGCAGACTTTCCACTGTCCTCTTTGTACCTGTGCCTATCTTCCAAGTATCAGGATTGTGGCAGTAAAGACACCGCATAGGACAGCCCTGAAAGAAAATAACAAACCTTATCCCCGGTCCGTCCACCGTACCAAAGCTTTCCGTAGAATGTATAAATCCCTCCATGGGATATCCCTCCTTTTTTATTTCGCATGAACGCACGCCCGTTCAGCCTGCACAAACCATTCTGTAGGGGACGGCGCCCTCGACGTCCCGTTTCTGCTCACTCACAAATTTATATCACAGCACACCTATCCACAAAAAGCAACAAACGAGCGGCAGCTCTCATCCACATAAAACAAGATGTTCCATGTAAGACGACGCCGACCGCCCGTGTGCATATTATCCGCAAAGAAACTCATTCTATGCGGCAAAGCTCAAATTAAAGGCTCTTGTGGAACGTTCTTGAAATAACGTCGTCCTGCTGCTCCTTAGTAAGCTTTACGAAGTTTACAGCGTAGCCTGAAACTCTGATAGTGAGCTGTGGATACTTCTCAGGGTGAGCCTGAGCGTCCAGAAGAGTTTCTCTGTTAAGTACATTTACATTAAGGTGATGACCGCCTTTTTCAGCATATCCGTCAAGAAGTCCGATAAGGTTGTCTACCTGTGCCTCTGTTGGTTCAAAGTTTGCCATAGTATTACATTCCTTTCTTAGTATTTATGGAAAACAAGCGGAGAACGAACCTCCGCCGTTTTCTAAAATAGGGAGTTAATCTTCATCTCTGTCAACAGCGTCCTCTTCTGTAGGCTGACAGCAAGCCGTCTTGCTGTCACCGCCACAATCGGAAGTGCTGTAAGTTTTAACGTTCAGACCTTCTTCAGTTTCGTCAACGTCTATCGTAAGATGACCTTGACCGCCCATCATAAGTCTGTCAATGACGTCAACAAGCTCGTTTACCTGAGCCTCGTCCTCGTCCTTTTTAACATTAAACCCCATCTTCGTTAAGCTCCTTAGCTATGCTTTCGATATCGAGGTCGCCCATGAATACCTTGTCGTCCTTGCCAAGAGCGTCAGGAATGATAGAGAATGTGTTTGAGATACCGTCCTGAGCGTGTCTGAATGGCAGCTTAGCAACTGAAGAAAGTGACGCAGATGCACCGTGAGTATCTCTGCCGTGCATTGGGTTAGCACCAGGAGCAAGAGGCACACCGATCTTTCTTCCATCAGGTGTAGAACCGGTCTTCTTACCATAAACAACGTTAGATGTGATAGTAAGGATAGACATTGTAGGAACACCATCTCTGTATGTGTGGTGCTTTCTGATCTTGTCCATGAATGTTCTGACGAGGTCAACTGCGATCTTGTCAACTCTCTCGTCGTTGTTGCCATACTTAGGGAAATCGCCCTCAACTTCGTAGTCAGTTACGATTCCGTCCTCATCTCTGATGCACTTGACCTTAGCGTACTTGATAGCAGAAAGTGAGTCAGCAACAACTGACAGACCTGCGATACCAGTAGCGAAGTATCTCTTAACATCTCTGTCATGAAGAGCCATCTGAACTCTCTCATAAGAATACTTATCATGCATATAGTGGATAACGTTCAGTGTATTTACATACAGACCAGCCAGCCACTCCATCATATCGTCATACTTAGCCATTACATCATCATAATCGAGGTAATCGCCTGTAACTGGACGATACTTAGGACCAACCTGTATCTTAAGTCTTTCGTCAACACCGCCGTTGATAGCGTAAAGCAAGCACTTAGCAAGGTTAGCTCTTGCACCGAAGAACTGCATTTCCTTACCGATCCTCATTGAAGATACGCAGCAAGCGATAGCGTAGTCATCGCCGTGTGTAACTCTCATAAGGTCGTCGTTCTCGTACTGGATAGCAGAAGTCTTGATAGAAGTCTTAGCACAGAACTTCTTGAAGTTTGAAGGAAGCTTTGTGCTCCACAGAACTGTCATGTTCGGCTCCGGTGCAGGACCAAGGTTCTCAAGTGTGTGGAGATATCTGAATGAAGTCTTTGTTACCATTGGAACGCCGTCGATAGAAACGCCGCCGATAGACTCTGTTACCCAAGTTGGGTCGCCTGAGAACAGTGAGTTATACTCAGGTGTTCTAGCGAACTTAACAAGTCTGAGCTTCATGATAAAGTGGTCAACAAGCTCCTGAGCCTCCTGCTCTGTGAGGATACCTCTGTCCATATCTCTCTTGATATAGATATCGATAAATGTAGAAGTTCTGCCAAGTGACATAGCAGCACCGTTCTGCTCCTTAACAGCAGCAAGGTAGCCGAAGTACAGCCACTGGATAGCTTCCTTAGCGTTCTTAGCAGGACGTGAGATATCGTAGCCGTAGATCTCGCCAAGCTTCTTGAGTTCGCCAAGGGCTCTGATCTGCTCAGAAAGTTCTTCTCTGAGTCTGATGTTCTTAGAAGTCATTCTTACCAGTGATGTAGCAAGCTGATCCTTCTTGTCCTCAACGAGATAGTCTATACCATAAAGAGCAACTCTTCTGTAGTCGCCTATGATTCTTCCTCTGCCGTAAGCGTCTGGAAGACCTGTGATGATAGCAGCGTGTCTGGCAAGCTTCATCTCAGGTGTGTAAGCGTCAAAAACGCCCTGATTGTGAGTTTTTCTATATTCAGTAAAGATCTTTACAACTTCAGGATCAACTGTGTAGCCGTTCTGCTCGCAAGCATTCATAGCCATTCTGATACCGCCGAAAGGCTGAAGAGAACGCTTGAAAGGCTTGTCAGTCTGGAAACCAACGATCTTTTCAAGATCCTTGTTAAGGTAACCAGGACCGTGTGAGGTGATAGTAGAAACGATCTTAGTGTCCATATCGAGAACACCGCCGGCTTCTCTCTCTTTTTTTGAAAGCTCCATTACCTGTTCCCAGAGCTTAGTAGTTGCTTCTGTAGGGCCTGTAAGGAAGCTGTCGTCACCGTCATATGGTGTGAAGTTCTTCTGGATAAAATCACGAAGATTGATAGAAGTGTTTGACCATCTGCCGGGCTTAAAGCCTTCCCATTCGTCATAAAACTGTCTTTCCATTTTATACTCTCCTGACATAAGATTTCGGGCAGCACATATTACCTCAATATTCAGTATTGCATACCTATTAATAATACTACCGCTCGTATGTTAAAATAATAACATACTTCAAAATCAAAGTCAAGTCACATTCAGAAATATTACTCTTACGCCATACTTCTTTCATATGTTAGAATCGGTTACCCAATTCACGGAAAATTATTTGAATAAAAAAAGTGATCGCCTACAAAAAGCTCAAACATTTTTTGCAATAAAAGCGGTGCAGAGCATTCCGCTCCGACACCGCTTTGTAATTGATTTTTTTGCAATTCTTCTATTGCTTTTCTGCACCGCTTAGCAGGCTTGCACCTATAGAGGCTCTGCCTCAAGCTCCGACAGGGCTTTGCCCTGTACCTTTTGCTATCTTCGCTCGTGGGTGCTTTTACTTTGTGTTGGTGATTTGCTCGGTATGGCGCTGCCATTCCTCACTCCTCACTTAAAAACTACGCTCTCTCAACTTTGAGCAGATTTGTCGTTCCGCTCATTCCAAGCGGTACTCCTGCTGTAATAACGACAAGGTCGCCCTTCTTCAGATAGCCAAGCTCCACAGAACGCTCCAGAGCGTGTCTGATGAGTTCGTCAGTGTTTGTTTTCTCTTCGATAACGCCTGCTCTGATACCCCATGAAAGGCTGAGCTGATGATATGTTGTATCGTCAGTTGTAAGTGCGATTATAGGACAGTTCGGACGGAATTTTGAAAGCGTTCTTGCTGTTGTTCCGCCCTTTGTTACTGTCAGGATCGCTACAGCATTAAGGTCATGGGCAGTTGTAACAGTAGCGTGTGAGATAGCGTCAGTGATAGATGAATTTCTCTCGTCTGCTCTTTTCTTGAAACGTGAGATATAGTCGATATCCTTTTCGGTCGTTTCTGCGATAAGGCTCATGGTCTTGACAGCCTCAACAGGATATTTACCTGCGGCAGTTTCCCCTGAAAGCATTATAGCAGACGAGCCGTCATAAATAGCGTTTGCAACGTCGGTTATCTCGGCTCTTGTAGGACGTGCGTTTGTTATCATAGACTCCAGCATCTGAGTTGCTGTGATAACGTTTTTGCCTGCGTTGTAGGCTTTTCTGATAAGCTCTTTCTGAATAGCAGGTATCTGCTCAAAAGGTATCTCAACGCCCATATCTCCTCTTGCTACCATTATTCCGTCAGCAGCGTCAAGGATCTCGTCGATGTTGGCAACACCCTGAGCGTTTTCTATCTTAGCGATGATTCTAGGATTGAACCAGCCAAGGCTCTGGGTAAATTTTCTAAGATAAATAACGTCAGCGCCTGTTCTTACGAATGAAGCAGCGATATAGTCAAATCCCATTTTTGCGCCAAATTCAAGGTCAGACATATCAGCGTCAGAGATATAAGGCATAGAAAGGTTTACGTCAGGTACGTTGATACCCTTGTGGTCGGAAACAACTCCGCCGTGGATAACTTCGCAGACGATATCGGTGCTGTCAACCCTGATAGCTTTCAGCTCGATATTTCCGTCATTGATAAGTATTCTGGTGCCTACAGAAACGTCCTTTGGAAGCTGTGGAAATGTGATAGAGCAGATAGTTTCGTCACCCTCCACTTCTCTTGTGGTAAGTGTGAATGTATCGCCGTCCTTGATAGTAACAGGCTTGTGATCCTTAAAGTTTTTAAGTCTTACCTCTGGTCCTTTTGTATCAAGAAGAGTTGCAATATTAACGCCAAGTTCTTCCCTTAGCTTGCATACAGTTTCAAAACGAGCCTTATGAACACTGTGGTCAGAGTGCGAAAAATTGAATCTCGCAACGTCCATACCGTTTTTCATAAGCTCACGCATAATGTTTTCGTCATCTGTGGAAGGTCCGATAGTGCATACGATCTTAGTTTTTTTCATTTTTACTCTCCTAACATACATTACTATTTCAACGCATTAGCGTTTTAATCCAAAAAATAAAGCTTTTTCATTTATTATAACCGATTTTAACTTAATCGTCAATAGCGCAATGTATAATTTGTGTAAAATCCAAAGGCAATATCAGACATTTGTTTTAAACAAAAACGGACGATATCAATAACCGCCCGTTCAACATCTTATCTTCCGAAGCAATCCTCGCAAAGCTCACGAAGATCCTTTGCCGCCTTTTCAATATCAGGCTGAGAAACCACCGCAGAAACTACCGCAGCGCCGTCAATACCCATACCCTTAAAGTTCGGCACAGTTTTTTGATTAACTCCGCCTATTATTACGATAGGGATATCCACAGCGGCTCTTATCTCCGCAAGCTGTTCCTTTGTGACAGCTCTTGCGTCTGTCTTTGTGTTGGTGGCATACATTGCGCCAACGCCAAGGTAATCTGCACCGTCTGCCTGTGCTTTTTTAGCTTCTTCAAGAGTTGCCGCAGAAATACCTATTATCTTGTCCCCACCGAGGATTTTTCTTGCAACTGCACATGGCATATCGCTCTGTCCCAGATGAACGCCTGCACAATCAACAGCCTGTGCGATATCAAGTCTGTCGTTGATGATAAGCGGCACATTGTATTTGTCCGTTATCTTTTTTACTCTGACTGCAAGCTCATAGAACTCTCTCGAAGTGCAGTCCTTTTCTCTTAGCTGGATAACTGTACAGCCGCCTTTTACGCCCTCCTCTACCGACTGCTCGATAGTTTCGCAGGACATAAGTCCACGGTCAGTGCAGAGATAAAGCGTGTAGTCAATTTTCAATTTGTCCATTTTTTTACCCTCTTATCTTTTATCATAAAATAACTTCCATACCTGTCTTGTATGGCTTCAACCCTGCTTTTTCGTAAAATTTTCTTGCCGATGGATTACACTCCCACACGTTGAGAGTAACGTTATAACAGCCCTGCTCCTTAGCGAATTTCTTCACTGCCTCGTAAAGCACCGAGCCGATATGCTGACCTCTGCAATTTTCATCAACGCACAGATCGTCGATATACAAAGTCTTTATATCCGTGAGAACATTGTCGCCCTTATGCTCCTGAAACACACAAAAAGCGTAGCCCTTCATCACATCATTTTCATCAACTGCGGCAAATATAGGCTTTGTTTTATCCTTGAGCATATCTTTAAGCTCGTTATCAGTATACTTTTTCGCACCCTCTTTAAAAAGGTCAGGTCTGCCCTGCTGATGAACTCTCTCTACCTGATAGAGCAGGCTGTTCATTTGCGGTATATCCTTTTCACAAGCAAATCTTACGGTCATTTTTCATTCTCCTTTGTATGAAAAAGTATAATATGCAATGCAAACGGACGAACACTGTTCGCCCCCGCAAGCAACATCACCACATAAAATTTAGTGGCATCACATTGATATGATACCACTAGATCTGAAATATTGCAATACTAAACTTCTTCTATCTTAGCCTTAGCCGCAAAGACCTGACTATTCATTTTGCTGATTGCGTCAATGATAGAAATATGGAAGCTTCCAGAGCCTATCTCTCCAGCATTTTCATATGCGAACTCGCCTGCTATACCCATGCTTGCAATGCCTGTTACAGCGGCGGTATACATATCGTCGCAAGCACCTGCGAATGAGCCTACAAGTCCTGTTGTCATACAGCCTGTGCCTGTTACCTTTGAAAGATATGGGTGACCGTTTGATATCCTTGCGACTCTTTTTCCGTCTGTTATTGTATCCACCGCACCTGTGATAGCTGCAACGCAGTTATACTTTGCGGTTGTTTTTTTCGCAACGGAAACAGGGTCGTTTTTCTCGTCAGCTTCCGAGGTGTCAACACCCTTTGTGGAAACTTCTAGTCCTGCAAGATATGACATTTCAGAAAGATTTCCTCTGAGTATGCTTATCTTCACATTTTCAAGTATACGCTTTGCAGTTTCATTTCTGAAATTTGATGCGCCCGCTCCAACAGGGTCAAAAACCACAGGAACGCCAAGCTCGTTGGCTTTCTTTCCAGCAGCTACCATTGACTCGACCGTTCTTGCATTGAGAGTACCCATGTTTATAACGAGAGCCTTTGAGATAGAAGTTATATCTGCTGCTTCTGCGATATCGTCTGCCATGATAGGTGAAGCACCAATGGCGAGAATGCAGTTTGCAACGTCATTTACAGTAACATAATTTGTGATACAATGCACCAAAGGGCATATATCTCTTACCTTGTCTGCTGCTTTCGCACAGCTTTCAATTATAGTGCCCATTATGCTCTTACCTCCTTTGAGAAGCCAAGGAAATTATCAAATACTTTTGCCTTTTTAAGAGCTGTAACGATAACAATAGCAAGAACTGTACCGCCTGCACAGCTTACAAAGAAAGGCAGGATATAAACTGTTATTGCTGCGGCTGGTGCGCCAACGAGAAATCTTGCAACAGGGTATGCAAGAAGTCCGCCGAGGACTGATGTGCCGAAAAGCTCGCCGACATAAGCGGCAGGGAGCTTCTTTATGTACTTATAGAGCATACCTGCAACGAATGCGCCAACCATTGAGCCCGGGAACGCAAGGAGAGAGCCAAGTCCCAGAAGATTTCTGAGAAGTGCGGCTGTGAAGCCAACGCCCACTGCCCATGCAGGTCCAAGGAAAACTGCACCGATTATATTTACAAGGTGCTGAACAGGTGCGCACTTTGAAGCGCCGATAGGGAACGAAACAAGCGAACCTACCACTGCAAGGGCTACCAATACTGCTGCGAATACCAATTTGTGAATGTTTGTCTTTTTCATTTTTATTCCTCCATATCGTATCGCACCGCCGAACGAAAAAGAGCAAGTTATCCAGCGGCGCACAGACCGTGGCTATGCTATCCGCTCACGATCTGACGTAAATTATTTTCGGTCGATGCTCCATTGCACCCTCTCACCCCGAAACACGGGTTCCCTCGCTGAATACTTTTATGAAAAAGTTCGCAAGACGCTCCTCTTGCACATTACATTCTTTTTATATCTGCTCTTATATAACTGTCCAATTTTTCGTACAGTTACCGAGCTGACATTCAATTTTTATATCTTGCGGACGAACGCTGTTCGCCCCTACATCAAGTTTTCTACTTCTCTGAGCAGAATTTCACCTCTTTGCCCTCGAGTATCATGTTTGTTGTTCTAACGGCACACATCTTGCCGCACATTGAGCAGGTATGTCTGTCTGCAGGTGGGGTCTGCTCAAAGAATCTTCTTGCCTTTTCACCGTCAAGTGCTATCTCGAACATTTCGTCCCAATCCATTTTGTGACGTGCCGCTGCCATTTTATCGTCGATATCTCTTGCACCCTTTACGCCCTTTGCAATATCTGCGGCATGAGCTGCTATCTTGCTGGCGATAATGCCCTCCTTAACGTCGTCAACGTCAGGTAGTCTGAGATGCTCGGCAGGGGTAACATAGCAGAGGAAGTCTGCACCGCTTGCTGCGGCTATTGCTCCGCCGATGGCTGATGTGATATGGTCATAACCCGGTGCGATATCTGTTACCAGAGGTCCAAGTACATAGAAAGGCGCGCCGTGGCATATCTTCTTTTCCATTATCATATTTGCGGCGATCTCGTTCATTGCCATATGACCCGGACCCTCTACCATTACCTGAACGTCCTTTTCCCACGCTCTCTTTGTGAGGTTGCCAAGCTCGATAAGCTCGGAGATCTGAGCGGCGTCGGAAGCGTCTGCAAGACATCCCGGACGGAGTGCGTCGCCAAGTGAGATAGTAACGTCATACTCTCTGAGTATTTCAAGCACCTCGTCATAATACTCAAAGAATGGGTTTTCGTTGCCTGTCATCATCATCCATGCAAAGAGCAGTGAACCGCCACGGGAAACGATATTCATTTTTCTTCCCTCACGTCTGAAAGCTTCGATTGCACGTCTGTTGATACCTGCGTGGATAGTCATAAAGTCAACGCCCTCTTCTGCATGGGCTTTTACTACCTTAAGAAAGTCCTGAGCGGATATCTCAAGGAGGTCTTTATCGAGGTAGCCGATAGCGTCATACATAGGAACAGTGCCTATCATGGCAGGCGACTTTGCTACTAGCTCTTTTCTGAAAGTATTGGTCTTGCCATAGTTTGACAGATCCATGATAGCTTCTGCGCCAAACTTGATAGCCATATCCACTTTCTGCATCTCAATGTCATAATTCTTAGCGTCACCTGAGATACCGAGATTTACGTTTATCTTAGTTTTAAGACCTTTACCGATACCCTCGGCAGAGAGAGCAGTATGGTTTACGTTGGCAGGGATAGCCACCTGACCTGCTGCAACAAGAGCCATAAGCTCGTTTACGTCCATATTTTCTTTCTTAGCCACTGTTTCCATTTCAGGGGTAACGATACCCTTTTTAGCGGCTTCCATTTGAGTTTTATAATTTCTCATAGAACAGTTCCTTTCAAATCGTAATAGTCATAAAAGTGATTAACGGGGCTATGTCCTTTGCCCACTGTGAATGATTTTTCTATTGCCTCGGTGATATAGTTTTTCGCCTTTGTTACAGCGGAGAGCATATCCATACCGTGGGCAAGGTTTGCAGTTATGGCAGATGACAAAGTACAGCCAGTGCCATGGGTATTAGGCGAATCAACACGCTTGCAGGCAAGCTTATGAACACCCTCTGGGGTACAGAGATAATCCACAGCGTCGCCGGTGAGATGACCGCCTTTGACGAGGACGTTTTTTATGCCCATATCCATTATTATCCTTGCGGCTTTTTCCATATGGTTTTCATTCTTTATCTCCAAGCCTGAGATAGCTTCGGCTTCGGGGATATTCGGTGTAAGGAGCGTAACTATAGGAAAGAGCTTTTCCCTCATGGTGGAAACAGTTCCGCCCTCAGAGAGAGCGTCGCCGCTTGTAGCGACCATGACGGGATCGCAGACGATAATACTTGGTTTATACTCATTAAGCTTATCCGCAACTGCTGAAATAATTTCGGCAGTTGGGAGCATACCGAGTTTTACGGCATCGACGTGGATATCCTCAAACACAGCGTCTATCTGTTTTTGTATCTCCTCAACGGGTACGTTGAAAACAGACAGCACACGGGTAGTATTTTCAGCGACGACAGAGGTAATAACGCTCATGCCGAAAGTTTCATTAGCGCTGAAGGCTTTAAGGTCGGCTTGTATACCTGCGCCACCGGAGCAATCCGAGCCTGCCACTGACAAACATTTTAACATACTTTATTCCTTTCTTATGGAAAAGGGGAAACAAAAAAACCTCCTGACAATGCAGGAGGTAAAATTTACACAAATTGCTTCCTACACTGGTCTTGACCAACAGGTTCAAAGGGTCAGGTTTTACCTTCTCAACCCAGCTTTTTGCTTGGGTCCCCCTGCAAACTTTATTCGATTTTTCGCAGTTTTTCTGCTTTTTTATTATAACACTGGTCAGCGAGATTGTCAAGGAAAAATTGTGCAGATATCGCAAGTATTATCGAGCAAACAAAATCGGGCTGTCGAGGGCGCCAGCCCCTACAGTTATTCGACAGTTTGTTATGCCGCAAGATCGCTTTGCTTTACAGTATTCTCCTGATAGTGTTTATTTTACCGCAATACTTGATATTCGCAAGAGGCTGTATTCTGATCCCATAATATGTACTCATGGCATGGACTATTTTTCCGCCGCCTATATACATTGCTACATGGCCATAGTTATTACAGATTATCAGGTCGCCTGCTTCTATATTCTTCAAAGACACTGCTTTTCCCATTTTTGCCTGCGAATATACGCTGTTATACATATTCACACCGGCTTTTCTATAGGCTTGCATTGTCAATCCACAGCAATCCGTTGCCTTATACTTTGTTCCGCCCCAAACATATCTTCCGCCGTTCATGCTTGCGGCATAATCAACGGCTGTTTTTATTCTTGCTTTTCTCTCAGGTGTACGCTTCACACCTTTTCCTACCTTGACGTACTTACCTTTATGATCGCCTTCATTGATAAGGACATAATTTGCTCCGCCGATATTTTTGCTCTGACCTGCCACACGCTTATTTTTATTGGTAGTGAGAATACCCGACACAGCCACAGAGGCTTTTGTTTTTGAGGATTTCTTGAACTTACCGTTTTTAAAGCTATAAAGCTGAACGTTTTTATCTATATGATAGTATGTTTTTGCTGCTGTCTTTACGTTGAGGACCGATGACTCTGACTTGGCACTGCCGTTTACCGCTTTGACGGTGACTTTATATTTTGTGGAAGCTTTAAGATAAAGCTTGCCGTCATCGGTTATATTTATATAGTTATCCTTTTTAAGTGCCTGCCATGTATATTTTCTTACATAGCGTCCGTTTACATAGACCTCAAATGTAGTCTTTGATGAAAAGCTGGTGAGATTTTTCACTCCTGCTTCTATTTTGTTTGAATACGCTTGTCTTTTTATCAAAACAGGTTTTGTCATCGAGTCGGCAGCAGAAGCTGTTATAACATTCACATAAGTCTTAGCGGATCCCTGCGGTGCAAATGCCACAAAGCTTATCATTATAACTGATGAAATTATCACTGCTGTTATTTTTCTTATTATACTGATAATGGATCAATCCTTTCCAGTTTTTGTATTCACGTACTTATACGATTTCATTTATATTATTATACACCGTAAATTATTACAGTCTGTAATAATTAAGTTTCTATTTTGTAAACCTTTATGGCAGTATTATACGTTTCAGTTTATTATTAGTATACAAATCTCCTATTTTAATGCAGTTGTTGGTGTTTTCTTGCATTATCATGAACGGCATATCATTCTTTATTAATATTATATAAATATAATTTATGACAATCTTACAAATATAAGAAAAACATCATCTTATGGTTTGGTCGATTTAATCAAGCAAATTCTATAAATTGGTATTAGTCTTTTGCATCATTTGCGAAAACGTTTGCCACTATAAAATTACAGCATTCTCAAAGATTGAGAACTATATGTGAAAACTAAAATTATTTTGCGTAAATTAATTGTGAAAAGTGACAAAAAAGCCGTTCACAATCAGTGAAAAAGTTCTGAAAATTAATTTTTTATAAATAAAATATTGCGAATACCATTGACAAACATAGTTTACTGTAGTATAATTTCATTAGAAAATACAGAAAACGTTTAAGTTCAGTTACGAGGTATATATTTATAGTGGGTATAATGGAGGTCACGCTGATGAAAAGCATTAATTTTATGGGCGACAATGGTTTCAAAGAAGCACTTGAGAGCGTTGGTGTAACTGCAAGCAGCAGTATCAGCAGCGAGAAGATCTCGGGCTGTTTTAAATATGTTACGGCTGACGATATGTGTATTATCACTGGATACTGCGGTGACAGCCATATCGAAGTGCTGGAGCTTCCTTTTGAGCTTCGCGGCAAAACGGTCATAGCTGTTGCAGGCGGTGCTTTCGCACATCTTTACGACCTTAAATGTGCTGTTATCTCAAAGGACGTTGTTATCATCGGAAGAAAGGCATTTTACAAATGCTGTTCACTGGTGAATGTGACTATACCTGAGAGCGTAAGGTTTATTGGTGAGATGGCATTCTGCGGTTGTGAATCTCTGAGATTTGCGACTATACCTGATGGTGTGGAAAGGATACTGCCATTCACATTCTACAATTGCGACAGTTTGGAGAGAGCTGACCTGCCTGAGAGCGTAAGAGAGATCGGTGAGTCTGCATTCGGTTTCTGCTCTTCAATGAAAGAAATTTGTCTTAATGAAAATATAGTTTACATAGGAAACGGAGCTTTCCAGAACTGCATTTCTCTGAGAGAGCTTGAGATACCGACAGCTATGATCGAGATCGCAGAGAATGCTTTCACATTCTGCTCAGGTCTGGAAGCGATCTCTATACCATTTGGAATCGAGACTGTTGGCGACTACGCATTCTTCGGCTGCTCTGCTCTGAAAAAGGTTGAGTTCGCAGGATCTGTAAGAAAGATAGGCGAGTGTGCATTTGCACTTTGTGAGAAGCTCGAGAACGTTTATCTTCCTGATTCCGTTAGCAGGATAGGCAAGAGAGCATTTGCTCAGAATACTGTAGTTAAGACGGTGAGAATATCAGGCAAGATCGCTTATGTTGGAAGCGAGGCTTTCCGTGGCTGTAAGACTTTGAGAGAAGTTGTTATCCCATCATCCGTGAAGAAGCTTGGTGCAAAGGCTTTCGTGGATTGCTCTGAGTTAAGAAGCGTTGTTATTCAGCATGGTGCCGATGGCATTGCGGAGGACGCTTTTGAGAGAGGTGCAGCCTTGATCACTGCTGACGCTGTTCCTGCACTTGATGACGAAACATTCAGGATAGCCGAGGCTGTTTACAACAAAAATTTCGCTTTATAAAATATATAACCTCTGGATCGGGGCGGCAGCTTTTAAGTTGCCGCCCTTTTTCTGTCTATTTGCAGGTGGGATATAATAATTCAAGTCGGTAGGATACAGGTCATTGTCAGTGGTACAAAAAAAATGAGCGACCAAAGGTCGCCCTGCGATATGTAAACAAAAAAATACGCTCTGCTTAACGCAGAACGTATTCAGTGGGGTGGGTAGTGAGATTCGAACTCACGGTCTTCAGTGCCACAAACTGACGCGTTAGGCCAGCTACGCTATACCCACCATACATATTAGAAGAAAATACTCGCAGCAGATTTTCATCTGGAACGAGTTTAATGGTACGCCATACTGGATTCGAACCAGTGACCTACCGCTTAGAAGGCGGTTGCTCTATCCAACTGAGCTAATGACGCATACTGTACTCATCAATATCTCAAACTCGGATAAAAGTTTAAGATATATTGGAGCGGGTGATGGGAATCGAACCCACATGACCAGCTTGGAAGGCTGGAGTTCTACCACTGAACTACACCCGCATACTGCCTGACCAGGCTTTTTTGGTGGTCTTTCAAGCTTACCGCTCAATCAACGATATTCATTATACCACTACAAGAGCCTTTTGTCAAGCACTTTTTTATATTTTTTTCATCTAAACTCAACTTTGTGCAACTTTACTTATTTGTTCTTCTTATGTTGTTTCATTTTATTCACTATAACATCTTTGAACAAAAAGCCAACGATACCTGCTACGAGAGCTACTCCAAGCACCACAAGTGCAACTGTGAAGTTGCCGCTTTTTACATTGCTCCCCAAAATCGTTGAGAGCATTATTGCCGGAAGTCTGCAAGGCATGACATAATAAAAAAAATCCTTCTTGCTTATGGGAGTCAGGGGGACGATATATGAGATAACGTCCTTGGGTATTCCCGGTATGAGATAGAGGATTATAAGGATAACGGTTAGCTTTTTCTCATTTTGCAGGAATTTGAATTTTTTTAGCTGTTTCTCGTCAACAAAGGCTTCCACTATCGGTCTGCCAAATTTTTTCACAAGCACGAATATTGCCATTGTGCCAAGGAGCGTACCTAAGAATGATAGCAACCCGCCCCAGAACCAGCCGAACAGCACTCCACCCACCACTTGTATAGGCGGTATGACCGCTATGACCACTTGAAGAGCTTGTATGAAAGTAAAGATAAGCACTCCCACAATGCCACTGTAGTTATCAAGCTTACGCTCCAAGGCTGCAATGCCTGCCTTGCTGTGAAGCGCTTTTATAAGAGGTATACACGCCACTGTAGCCATTGCTATGACCGCTATTATTGCAACAAGGCTTATTATCTGTATTTTTTTCTTGTGCCTTGCAGTTTGTATTTTCGCCTCGTTTAATATTTCTTTCTCTTGTTCTTCGTTCATAAAAACGTCACCGTCATTTTCTTCTGAGTATTTTTTTCCTAAACCAATTTATGTACATATCTGTCAACTGTGTGAGGGCATAGTCATAAATAAAGAAAAACAGGTTTGCCGCCGCCCACAGAACAAGCACGGCATACTTGCCAAACATCTCCATGCCCTCGAGCATATCCACCGAAGTAAAGATATACTGAAAAGCCAAAAAGAATATGACTATCGCCACATTGAACACTGCGAGCTTTATTGCCCACACCAACAGGCGGTTTTTCTTTTGGTCGAGATAATATTTAAGTATTGGATAATACCCCATGAACAATATGAAAAGCAGGGTCGCTTCGTAATTTGGGGTCACGAAAATGCTCAGCAGGCTCACTGCACAATAGGTGGCTATCGCCCAGTTTTTATCCACCTCCACTATCATCACAACCATCATAAAGCCTGCGAAGGTAGGGATAGTATAATCGAGCATGGGCAAAAAGCTGCTTGAAAACATCAAAAGCAGGCAGACAGCAGAGCATATGCCGCCTAATGCCACTCGAAAAGCTATTTTATTTCTCATGGGTCTTTAGCAGCACGGTATAAGGTCGCCGCCCATCATTTCACAGCAACAGTCTGCACAGCAAAGGGAGGAACAGCAGTCAGGACCGCTCATGCCGCCTGCTCGGTAGCCTTGGGTTGGGTTGCCGCTCATATAGCCGCTTCGCTGTCTGTTCATTTGTGCCAGCACGCTTTGGTACTCCATGTTATTTGGGTCGAGCTGGACGGCTCTTGTGAAGTTGTTATAAGCCTCATTGAGCCAGCCTCTGCGGTGACATATAGTGCCTTTGAGGAAATACCACTCGGCATTTCTTTCGGAGGCGGACACATTATCAAGTATCTGATCTGCCTGTGTGTAGCTTCCGCTTTGGATAAGGCTTCTGAGATAGCCTGAGTCAAAGCCCTGTGAGGAGGCATAGCCGTCATAGCCGCTTTCTGCGGACTGGTATCCTCCCCCACGTCTTGAAGTCATGATCTGATCGTAGGCAGCGTTTATCTCGGACATTTTCTCCTCAGCTACGTCAGCTAGGGGGTTATCCTGATACTGGTCGGGGTGATATTTTTTCACAAGCTCTTTATAAGCTGATTTTATTTCAGCGTCTGAAGCTGTTGGGGATACACCTAAAATTTTATAAGGGTCTTTGGAGATCATTGATCGTTATTTCCTTTCCTGTTATTGCGGAATTTTCCGCTTCTTATTTGAGTATAGACATTTTTAAGTCCAAGATACACGATATTATCAAGTATATCACGATATCTTTTAAGATCGAGCTTCACATAGATATCTGCCATTTCCCCCAGTGTGAAGTTTATGCTGTCATCGCAAAAGGCGTGGACTTGTTTCAGATAGTCCGCATTTATGCCCTCGGTGGTTGGAAATTTTGCAAGGAGCGGATTGTAGCTTTCACTCTCGTGGTCGTCGGGCAGATCGTCAAGAGCGTCGCAGATATAGATAAATCTGCCGAGGAGGTAGCCGAATCGTTCAAGGAGCGGTCGGCGTTGGTCATGCTTGCTTGTAAGTCCGCCTGCGACTGCTTGCATCATAAGTGCGGTAGGCTCGCAGGCAAGGTCGATGCCTGCTGTTTTTTCACACTCTATTTTATTTTGCAATTCCATTGCGTTTTCAACGGCAGGGGCAAGATCCGGATAAAGGCGAGCCGCTTTCTTATAGGGCTTTTTGAAAAAAGGCAGAAGCGCAAATGCGGCAAGCTTGCCTTTTAGCCCTTTATCGGCTATATCGTCACGGAGCTTATGATATGTGAGTATCACGGCGGCTGAGGACGTATATTTAAGATTACAGGTACACTTTGCGCACATGGTCTTTTTAAGAGGGTGTGCGATACAGCGTTGCTTTTCTGCGTCAAGCTTCACTCCCCTCACGGAGAGATCCATAAGGGAGAGAAATGCGAAATCGTAGCTAAGGGTAAAGCGTGTCACAAAGCCATAGCGTCTGCCCATATCCTTACAGAGTCCGCAATAGACAGCTTTATAGATATCATATTCAAACATTCGCATATAGGGTTTGAAAGGGCGGACATATCCGAACATAGGCACTCCTTAGGTTTTCGTTACTATACATTATAAAACACGATTGTGTATATCCCGTGAAATATATAACATTATACAACAATTTTAAGATAAAAGTCAATAATTTTTATGATAAAAATAAGGGTGGGATAATGGAGAAATCGAAAAATCGGACGGGATAAAAAATAGGGCAAAATACAAAAGGGCGACCAAAGGCCGCCCCTACATCAGGTTTTTATAAACAAACGCCGGGATCAGGTCACAGCAAACTGTGAGTTATAGAGATCGGCATAGAAGCCGTTCTTTGCCATAAGCTCATCATGACTTCCCTGCTCTACTATGTGTCCCGAATCCATTACTATGATAGTATCTGCGTTCTTGATAGTAGAAAGTCTATGGGCGATTATAAAGCTCGTTCTGCCCTGCATCATTTTCTCAAAGGCACGCTGTACCAATATCTCCGTACGTGTATCTATAGACGATGTAGCTTCGTCCAGAATGAGCATTGGCGGCAGGGAGAGCATTACTCGTGCGATACAGAGAAGCTGTTTCTGTCCTGCGGAGATAGTGCTGTAGCTGTCTGAAATAACGGTATCATAGCCCTTTGGCAGACGCTTTATAAAGCCGTGACAATGGGCTGACTTGGCGGCGGCTATCATTTCTTCCTCAGTGGCGTCAGGCTTGCCGTAGCAGAGGTTCTCTCTTATGGTGCCTGTTTTCAGCCACGTTTCCTGCAAGACCATGCCGTACATACTTCTCATGGAATCACGGGTACAATCCTTTATAGGCTCGCCGCTTATGCGTATCTCGCCGCTGTCGGTATCGTAAAATCTCATAAGGAGGTTTATCATGGTGGTCTTGCCGCAGCCTGTTGGTCCTACGATAGCTGTACGCTGACCGCTCTTTACATGGAGGTTAAAATTCTCGATAAGCTTCACATCAGGCACATAGCTAAATGACACGTTGTCAACGTCTAATGTGCCGTCAACGGAGGTAAGGACAGTAGCGTTAGAGCTGTCAGGTATCTCCTCTGTTTCGTCTATGACCTCAAAAACACGCTTTGCAGAAGCGAATGCACTTTGAAGCTCGGTGATAACGCCTGATATTTCATTGAAAGGTTTTGTATACTGGTTCGCATAGGTGAGGAAACAGCTAAGGTTACCAACTGTAAAGCCCACGCCTTTTATTACGGAGAGTGCTCCAACGATACCGACAGCCATGTAGACGAGGTTGTTTACAAAACGTGTGCATGGGTTGGTGAGTGAGGAGAAGAATGTGGCGTTAAGTCCAACTTTCTGGAGTTTCAGGTTCACTTCTTCAAACTGCTCCTCAGCTTCTTCCTGATAGCCGAATGCTGTTACTACCTTCTGATTGCCTGTCATTTCCTCAACAAGGCTGGTCATGTCGCCTCTTGCAACTGATTGCTGGTGGAAAAGCTTGAATGTGTTCTTGGCAATAAATCTTGCGACAAAGAGAGACAGCGGAGTGAGGATAACCACGATAAGGGTTATTTTCACGTTTATGGAGAGCATGAAGCCAAGTGTGCCGAAAATTGTACATACACCTGTAAATAGCTGTGAAAAGCCCATGAGAAGTCCGTCTGACACCTGCTCCAAGTCGGAGATTATACGGCTGATTATATCACCGTGAGGGTGGGAGTCGATATAAGAAAGGGGTAGCTTTTGGAGCTTTGCGAAAGCATCGTTTCGGATATCTCTTACCACGCAATAGGTTATCTTATTTGTACAAAGTGACATGAGCCACTGGGCAATGCCTGTTACGGTGACTGTTACGCCAAGCTTGATGATGATATTGATAATTCCGTCAAAATCTACAAGTCCCTTGGCTATGATAAGGTCAACAGCGTTGCCGACGAGGATAGGAGCATAAAGTGTGGTGGCAACGGTTATGACCGCAAAGACCATAGACAGGACGAACAGCCACATATGAGGTTTTGCGTATCTGAGAAGCGGTCTGAGGGCTGAGGTATCAAGCTTATTTTTTGTGCTTTGTTTAGCCATTTGCCTGCGCCTCCTTTTCTGAAAGCTGTGAAAGGCATATTTCTTTATATACCTCGCAGCCGTTATAAAGCTCTGAATGAGTGCCGATACCTGCTATTTTGCCATCGTCAAGAACGATTATCTTATCGGCACTTTTTATAGATGAGATCCTCTGTGAAACTATGAAAACGGTCATGCCGCTTGTTTTTTCGTGGATAGCTTTTCTTAGTCTTGCATCTGTGGCAAGGTCAAGGGCGGAGGCAGAGTCATCAAGAATGAGTATCTCAGGATCACCAACCAATGCTCTTGCAATGGTAAGTCTTTGACGCTGACCGCCTGAGAGGTTTTTGCCCTCCTGCAAGATCATTTCGTCAAGCTTATCAGGCTTTTTCTCAACAAAGTCCTTAGCCTGAGCGATATCAAGAGCGTTCCAGATATCCTCGTCCGTGGCGTTTTTATCACGCCACTGCATATTGTGTCTTATAGTACCCTTAAAGAGGACGGCTTTCTGAGGAACAATGCCTATCATACCTCTGAGCTGTGAGAATGGGTACTCTTTTACGTCAACGCCGTCAACAAGGACTTCGCCCTGACGGACGTCATAAAATCTTGGTATAAGGTTGATAAGAGAGGTCTTACCTGAACCTGTACCTCCGATTATACCGATAGTTTCGCCTTTCATGGCTTTGAAGCTTATATCCGAAAGAGAGTCGGCTTCGGCTGATGCGTACGAGAAGAAACAGTTTCTGAACTCAACGCATGGAGCGTTACCGTCAGTTGTGACCGGTTTATTATCCTTATCGGATACACTTGGCTCCACGGCGAAAACGTCATTTATTCTGATTGCGGAAGCCTGCATTTTGGTGATATTTGTAACGAGTATCGCCATAGCAAGGAGTGCTAAGAGTATCTGGTTCATATAGTTTACAAGGGCTATCACTTCGCCCTGTGAGATAAAGCCTGTATAAACCGTTTTGCCACCAAACCATATGATAGCGATGATAGCGAAGTTTACAATAACATAGGTGGCAGGGTTCATAAGAGCGGAAATTCTTCCTGCGGCTATCTGCTGACGTTTAAGCTCTTCGGTATTATCAGCGAACTCTTTCTCCTCGTCTTTCTGACGGGAAAATGCTCTGATAACTCTTGCGCCTGTGAGAGTTTCGCTTGTCATAAGGTTAGTTTTATCAAGCTTTTTCTGAATATTCTTATACTGCGGGATAGTGATGTGCATTATAAGGTAGATAACATAAGCAAGGCAAGGTGCGATTATCAGGAAGATAAGAGTAAGCTTCACTGAGATAGAGAATGCCATTATGATTGAGCCAAGCACTATAAAAGGCGAACGAAGAAACAGACGAAGGAGGATATTCACACCCTGCTGAGCGGTATTGATATCCGCTGTCATTCGTGTGACAAGGGTATGGCTTCCAACGCTGTCTATTTCCGCATAGGACAGTGAATTGATATGCTTGAAAAGGTCACGTCGGAGGGCTGTTCCAAAGCCCAGTGACGCTTTTGCGGCGAAATACTGTGCGGTCAGTGAACACGCAAGTCCGCAGAATGCAAGCAATATCAGCACGCCGCCCATTTTATAGATGTAGGGCTTATCTTGATTTTTTATACCCACGTCAATGATATTAGCCATAACGAGTGGCACTGCAAGCTCGAAGCAGGCTTCGATAAGCTTAAACAGCGGACCGATTATGCTTTCTTTTTTATAGTTTTTCAGATACCTAAAAAGCTTCAGCATTTTTCTATCTCCCAACTAAATAAAATCATATAAATTTTATTATATCATATGTTTTTGTACATTTGTAGACGAATAAGTTAATTCTTTAAAAAAGCGGATGATAATGCAGGGGCAAAAAGTTTGCCCGTCTTTATACATCGGCATAGTTTGTGATGATTCAAGCCTCGAACCTCCGAGCGGGACGCCGAGGGCGTCGTCCCCTACAATAATCATCGCCGCAGGCGATACCTTCATTCCTCATTCCTCATTCCTCACTCCTCACTTCTCACTTCTAAAAAAGGGGGTTGACAAAAGGGTGAAAGTGTGCTATAGTCATATCAATAGGTTTAAATGCTATGACGGAAATAAGTAGCCTTTTGCGAAATTTCAGAGAGCTTTCGGTCGGTGCGAGAAAGCATTTCAAGAGAGTGTGAATACATTCCTGAGCTGTTCGCTGAGAAAGCTTTTGCGTAAGGCGAAACGGTTTGCACACGTTACAGTGCTATGGCTTCGCTTTCTGCTGAGCCTGTAAGGTCGGGAGTTTCCCGATAAACTGAGGTGGTACCACGATGATTCGTCCTCTGACAGATATTCTGTCAGAGGGTTTTTATTTATGTACCGCAAAAAAATAATACGGAGGTATGAAAAATGACAGTATTTGAAGAACTGAAAAGAAGAGGTCTTCTCGCTCAGCTTACTGACGAGGAGGAAATAAAGGAGCTTATCAACGCTGGTAAGGCTACTTTCTACATTGGCTTTGACCCGACCGCTGATTCGCTCCACGTTGGTCACTTTATGGCACTTTGCCTTATGAAGCGTTTGCAAATGGCAGGCAACAAGCCTATCGCTCTGCTGGGCGGCGGAACAGGCATGATAGGCGACCCTTCGGGCAAGTCTGACATGAGAAAGATGCTCACGAAGGAAACTATCGAGCACAACGTTGCTTGCTTTAAAAAGCAGATGAGCCGTTTCATTGATTTCTCTGACGGCAAGGCTCTTGTGGTAAACAACGCTGACTGGCTCATGGACCTTAACTACATCGACGTGCTTCGTGATGTTGGTGCTTGCTTCTCTGTAAACAAGATGCTTACATTCGAGTGCTACAAGCAGAGAATGGAAAGGGGTCTTACTTTCCTTGAATTCAACTACATGATAATGCAGTCCTACGATTTCTACAGACTTTTCCAGGATTACGGCTGTAATATGCAGTTCGGCGGTGACGACCAGTGGGCTAATATGCTGGGCGGCACTGAGCTTATCAGAAAGAAGCTTGGCAAGGACGCTTATGCAATGACTATCACTCTGCTTCTTAACTCCGAGGGCAAGAAAATGGGCAAGACTGAAAAGGGCGCTGTATGGCTCGACCCTGAAAAGACTTCTCCATACGAGTTCTATCAGTACTGGAGAAACGTTGGCGACGCTGATGTTATCAAGTGCCTGAAGATGCTCACATTCGTTCCTATCGAGGAGATAGAGGAAATGGAGAAACACATGGAGGGGGCTGAATACAACAAGGCTAAGGAGCTTTTGGCTTACGAGCTGACAAAGCTTGTTCACGGCAAGGAGGAGGCTGACAAGGCTGACGCTGCGGCAAAGGCTATTTTTGCAGGCGGCGGAAACAGCGACGATATGCCTAGCACGACTATTGCGGCGGCTGATCTGACTGACGGCAAGATAGGTATTCTTACGCTTCTTGTTAAGTGCGGACTTTGCCCTTCAAACGGCGAGGCTAGACGTCTTGTTACTCAGAACGGCATTGCGGTGAATGGCGAGAAATTCACTGACCCTAAGGGTCTTGTTGATCTTTCTGAGCCTGTTGTTATCAAAAAGGGTAAGAAGATCTTCCACAAGGCTATTGCGGAATAATATAGTGCAAAATAATTTCCACGGGTGGACAGAAGTTCACCCGTTTTTTGTATATGAATATATGGTATTTTGCAATATTCATAAACATTCACACAAAATACATATAAGGTTTAGCTATATTTAAAGTTAATCATATATACTTTTAATCAAAGGAAAGTTTACACGAAGCATACGAAAAAACTACGAAAAGAGGCGTGGATATGAATGGCAATCAGGAAGTGTTCAGACGGATAGAGAAAAAATATATCGTTGATGAACCGACTTATGAAATGCTTATAAAAAAACTCGAAGGGCATTTTGTCAGAGATAGATATTACAAAAGCACTATCTGCAACATATATTATGACACACCAAGTCATCAGCTTGTGAGAAACTCCATTGAAAAGCCTGTTTACAAGGAAAAGCTGAGAGTGAGGAGCTACGGCGTACCTAACGATGAAGACATGGTCTTTGTGGAGCTTAAAAAGAAATACAAGGGCGTGGTCTATAAAAGGCGTGTTGAAATGACCCTTGCACAATCCCGTGACTTCTTTGCAGGCAGAGATATACCTCACAGAAATCCGCAGATAGAGAACGAGCTGAAATATTTTCTCAAATTCTATGAGGGCATTGCTCCTGCAATGTATCTAAGTTATGACAGGCTTGCTTACTGCGGTGCAGAAGACACGTCCCTTAGGCTGACCTTTGACACGCACATTCTTTACCGTGAGGAGCAAAAGGAGCTTGACAAGGGCATTTGGGGAAAAGAGCTTCTGCCTGCTGGCGTGAGGGTAATGGAGATAAAGATACCGAACGCTATGCCTCTTTGGTTATCAGCTATACTTGATGAACTGGAGATATATCCTGCGTCATTCTCAAAATACGGAACTGCGTATCTTAATGAATTTTCTGAAAAAATACATAAAGGTAAGGTGATAAGCTGTGCTTAATTCAACTACTCTTGCGGCTACTACTGTGACCACCACTGAAACGACCGTGGCGGCGATAACTACAAACGAATTTATTATCTGCACTGCGGCTTCATTGGTGCTTGGTCTTATAATAGCGTTTGCTTTCAACTTCAGGCAGAAAAAGACAAAAAGCTTTATGATGACGCTTGCTTTGCTGCCTGTTATAGTACAGGTAGTGATAATGCTTGTAAACGGAAACATCGGTACCGGTGTGGCTGTTATGGGTGCATTCAGCTTGGTAAGATTCCGTTCTGTACCGGGAAGTGCCATGGACATATGTGCTATCTTCCTTTCAATGGCTGTCGGTCTTGCAACGGGCACGAACCACTTGGCACTTGCTCTTATGCTTGCGGTGTGCGTGAGTCTGCTGAACATTATTTACACGCTTCTGCCTATTGGCAAAAAGAAGTCGGGTCACAAGGAGCTTAGTATCACTATCCCTGAAAGCCTTGATTACACTGAGGTATTTGACGATATATTTGAAAAGTATCTTTCAGAATGTGAGCTTGTTTCGGTAAAGACCACAAATATGGGAAGCCTTTTCAAGCTGAAATACCGCATAGAGCTAAAGGGTGATGCTAACGAAAAGCAGCTTATTGACGAACTTAGATGCAGAAATGGCAACCTTGAGATAATGTGTGCAGTGGCAGCAGACATTGAGGAACAATCATTCTGACAAAATAACAAAAGTATCCATAAGCAAAACCGCACAAGACAAAAGCGGTCTTGTGCGGCTTTTTTCAACCTTTTTTACCATACAAGGGGGTATTTTTCATGAAAATTTCGGACACTAAAAAGCTGGCAGCTATCACGGCGGCGTTTTTTATCACGGTCACAGCTTTTTCAGGCTGTTCAGAGAGTGCAAATTCTTCTCAGACCACAAGCAGTGTTTCTCAGGCGGCAAAGTCTGACATTGACGCAAGCATTGCGGCAGAGGACATTGACGTTGGATATGACGAGGAAAGCTCGGTGGGGATAACTTTTTCTGACGGCAGTGCGACCATAAGCGGTGAGGGTGCGACCGCCGAGGGGGAAACTGTTACCATTTCGCAGGCAGGAACTTACATTCTTTCAGGCACGGCGACCAACGGCAGGATAATCGTTTCAGCAGACAAGACGGCTGAAATAAAGCTTATTTTCAATGGTGTTGACATAACTTGTGCTGACAACGCTCCCCTGCTTGTGAGCAAAGCAAAAAAAGTTTATATCGTGCTGGAGGACGGTACAGAGAACGTTTTGACGGACAGTGCAAGCTACTCTTTAGTAGAAGATGACAGCAACACCGACGGTGCTATTTTCTCCAAAGCCGACCTTACTATAAACGGCAGCGGTACACTTACTGTGAATGCAAACTACAAGCACGGCATAGTTTCAAAGGACGATCTTGTTATCACTGACGGAAATATCAATGTGACCTCGGCTTCAACCGCTATGGAGGGCAAGGACAGCGTTAAGATATCTGGCGGAACATTCAACATTTCCGCAGGCACGAACGGCATAAAATCCACTAACACAGAGGCTTCTGACAAAGGCTTTATAAGCGTGACAGGCGGCAGCTTTACAGTAGTCGCAAACAATGACGCATTCGAGGCGGAAACTGTGCTTTCTATCGAGGGTGGAAGCTTTGACATCACCACAGGCGGTGGAAGTGCAAACGCTTCAATGAAGTCTGACGGCACACCAAACAGCGATTGGCATAACAACATGGGAAACGGCGGCGGTGGTCCGAACGGCGGAATGGGCAGACCTGACGATAACAGAAACGGCATGGGCGATGACCCTCCTACAATGCCTACAGCTGACGACACAGGGCTGACTATCGAGGCTGCGGCTAACACCACTACAGACAGTGACAGCACTTCAACATCTGCAAAGGCTTTAAAGGCAGGCAACGAGGTGAACATAAGCGGCGGTGAATTTAAGATAGACTCGGCAGATGATTCTGTACACAGCAATGGAAACATTGTGGTAACAGGAGGAAATATTTCTGCGGCGTCAGGTGATGACGGTATGCACGCTAGCGGAAACCTGACCATATCCGATGGCACTGTAGACATCACAAAGAGCTACGAGGGTATTGAGGGATCTATCGTTACAATAGACGGCGGCACCATATCAGTGGTAGCAAGCGATGACGGAATAAACTGTGCAGGCGGCAGCGACACTGGATCAACAGACAGAATGGGCGCTGACCAATTCTCGGCACAGGAAGGTGTTGAGCTTAACATTAACGGAGGAACTATAACCATTGACGCTGACGGCGATGGACTTGACTCAAATGGCAATTTCACAATGGCAAGCGGTACAGTTTACGTTTGCGGACCTACTAACGGTGGCAATGGTGCACTTGACTACAACGGCACTGCAACTGTAACAGGAGGAACGCTCATCGCCTGTGGTGCAGTTGGAATGGAAGAAGGCTTCGGTGACAACTCCACACAATACAGTGTTCTGCACGATCTTGGCTCGACAGTTTCAGCAAACGAAAAACTGACTATCACTGACAGCGACGGCAAGGAGATCTTAAGCTTTACCCCTACAAAGACTTGGCAGAGCGTTGTATTCACAAGCGCTGACCTGAAGGAAGGCGAAACCTACACCATTACGGCAGGGTCGCAGTCGGAAACCGTGACTATTGACAGCATTGTTACTTCTAATTCCAAGGGAATGAGCTTTGGCAAAGGTCATGGCGGAGGACGTGGTTTCTGATATGAACGAAAAAAGGACGAACCCCAAGTTCGTCCTTTTTTATTTGGCTGATTTATCGTTCATAGTATGCGGGACGTCGAGGGCGCCGTCCCCTACATTTGTGTAATATAAATCGTAGGGGCGAACAGTGTTCGCCAGTTTTTACTCACCTTTGTTGTATACATACGCAAAAAAAGACCGCCTCATGATGAAGCGGTCTTTAGTAAGCAATTTAGTTTTGGCTGTGCAGATTATGCAAGCTCAGCAAAGTACTTGATTGTTCTTACCATCTGTGATGTGTAAGAGTTCTCGTTGTCGTACCAAGAAACTACCTGTACCTCATAGAGGTCATCAGCGATCTTAGATACCATTGTCTGAGTAGCATCGAAGAGTGAACCAAATCTCATGCCGATAACGTCAGAAGAAACGATTGGATCCTCGTTGTAGCCAAATGACTCAGAAGATGCAGCCTTCATAGCAGCGTTGATGCCTTCAACTGTTACGTCAGCCCCCTTTACAACTGCTGTAAGGATTGTTGTTGAACCAGTTGGAACTGGAACTCTCTGTGCAGAACCGATGAGCTTGCCGTTAAGCTCTGGGATAACAAGACCGATAGCCTTTGCAGCACCTGTTGAGTTAGGAACGATGTTTGCAGCACCAGCTCTTGCTCTTCTCAGGTCACCCTTTCTGTGAGGACCGTCAAGGATCATCTGGTCGCCTGTGTAAGCATGGATAGTGCTCATGATACCGCTCTGGATAGGAGCATACTTGTTAAGAGCATTAGCCATAGGAGCAAGACAGTTTGTTGTGCAAGATGCAGCTGAAATGATTGTATCGTCAGCTGTAAGTGTCTTCTCATTTACTGAGAATACGATCGTCTTAAGATCGCTGCCTGCAGGAGCTGAAATAACTACCTTCTTAGCGCCAGCGTCGATATGAGCCTGGCTCTTTGCCTTTGAGCAGTAGAAACCTGTGCACTCGAGAACTACGTCTACACCGATCTCACCCCAAGGGAGCTTAGAAGCGTCTGCTTCCTTATAAATTGTAAGAGTCTTGCCGTCAACAGTGATAGTGTTAGCCTCATCATCAGCTGATACTGTGTGAAGGTTCTCACCGATCTTACCACAGTAACCGCCCTGAGCTGTATCATACTTAAGAAGATCAGCGAGCATTGAAGGCTTTGTCAGGTCGTTGATTGCAACTACCTCGTAGCCCTCTGCGCCAAACATCTGTCTGAATGCAAGACGTCCAATACGTCCAAAACCATTAATTGCGACTTTAACTGCCATAATTAATTTACCTCCTAAAAATTTTTCTGTACTTATTATACTACATTTTTCTATACATTGCAAGTGTTTTTACAAAAAACTTAGAACTTTTTTTCTTTAAGGCAATACCGCAAAGCCACCTGCGTCCTGATTCGTCAAAGCACTGCTAAATTCTTTAAAATGTGATCAAATATTGATGATTTTTTATTGACTACCCCGACAGTTTAGGTTATAATATTTACATGAGATCTTTATGAAAGGCAGGCTAACAAAGTGGAACTGACATCTTCTGTGAAAGAGATATACGCTCAGTCTGAGGAAAACATTATCCTCACTGACGCTGAACTTAATGTCATTTGGAAAAATCATGGCGATCTGCCTGATGTTATAGATATTTCTGCTTTATGCGATACTCCGGAAAACGCTTTCATTCTGCCTGTTGAAAAGACAGCTACCTTTGAATATAAGGGCAGGTTTGCAGACTCGGCGGCAATGCGGTTTGAACCACTGAGAGATAATGGCATTATAACGAATTATCTCATACACTATTACTCCTGCACGGACATAGAACGTCTTTCGGACAAGTCTGGATATTTACGCTTCAAATCGAATTTTCTCGGCAACATAAGGATGGAGCTTTCTAAAATGTTAGCGATGCTTGACAGCCAAAAGAAATCCTTCTCTTCAAAAGCCGGCACTGAATATGAGCATTTTGACCATGAGGCGAGGCTTCGTATACTGAAGACATTTTCCGCAACAGTGAACATGACAGAGCTTGCAAAATATTTCAGCGGCAATTTCACAACTGAATATCAGAGCCTATCAGACATATGCGGTGAGGTGTGCGACGAAGAAGGCAATTTGTTTGAGGAGGACGGCTGTATTTTCAGATACTCCATTGACCCGTGCATTTATTTTGAAACAAACAAAAGCCTTATTAAAAATGTGCTTGTAAATCTGCTTGTGAACGCATATATGTACAATGACAAGGAACAACGGCAGGTGGAGCTTATCCTAAAAACTGAGGACGACAGGATAATACTGTCAGTAAATGATAACGGCAACGGCATGACAGACGATGTATGGCAGGCGGCTATCACGCCCTTTGGCACATTCCAGAAATACAGCAGCAGCGAGGCATTGGGGCTTGCACTGGCAAAATGCTTTTGCGACCGTTTTGACGGTGAACTAAGTTATCGCAGCGAGATCGGCAAAGGCACTTGTGTGACCATGAGTTTCCCATGTGACAGCCGTGGTTTGCCGAAAGAGTTCCATGTGAGCAGAATGCCACCCATACCGAACCCATACGGCAGTACCTACTGCATAATGGCTAAGGGGCTTGATCCGCTGAAATAGGGTTTGGGCAATATACAGAGCAAGTGAATAGATGGGATACAAAAAAGGCAGTGCCGATTTTCTCGGTACTGCCTTGATTATTTTATGAAAATTAGTCCTTGATGATAGACTTACCTGTCATTTCCTTTGGCTGCTCCAGACCCATGAGTTTGAGCATTGTTGGTGAAAGGTCAGCAAGCACGCCGCCCTCTCTGATAAGAACATTGCCTGCGCCTGCGATAATAAGAGGTACAAGGTTTGTTGTGTGGGCTGTGAACGGTGAGCCGTCCTCTTCCATCATCTTATCTGCGTTGCCGTGGTCTGCTGTGATAAGTGCTATACCGCCCTTTGCAAGAACTGCGTCAACCGTTTTGCCTACGCACTCGTCAACTGCTTCTACTGCTGCTACGGCTGCGTCGAACACGCCTGTGTGACCTACCATATCGCAGTTTGCATAGTTGAGTATAATTGCGTCATACTTGTCAGACTCTATTCTCTTGAGAACTTCGTCGCAAACAAGATATGCGCTCATTTCAGGCTGGAGGTCATATGTTGCTACCTTTGGTGAATTGATGAGGGCTCTGTCCTCGTTCTCAAAAGGAGCTTCTACGCCGCCGTTGAAGAAGAATGTAACGTGTGCATACTTCTCTGTTTCAGCGATTCTAAGCTGTGAAAGACCCTTCTTTGCGATATACTCGCCGAAAGTATTTTCAAGGCTTGCTGGCTTGAATGCAACGTCAACGTTTGGCATTGTTGCGTCATACTGTGTCATGCAGACATAGTAAAGTGGGAATCTGCCATTTCTTCTCTCAAAGCCTGTGAAGTCGTCGTCAACGAGAGTTCTTGTTATCTCTCTTGCTCTGTCAGGACGGAAGTTGAAGAAGATAACGCTGTCGTTTGCGGATATCTTGCCGTTCTCATCGATAACTGTAGGAACAACGAACTCGTCTGTAACGTCAGCGGCATAGGAAGCCTTGATAGCGTCAACTGCGTTATCAGCCTTATTGCCCTCGCCGTATACCATTGCGTCATAAGCCTTGCCTACACGCTCCCAACGGTTATCTCTGTCCATTGCATAGTAACGTCCCATTACTGTTGCTATCTTGCCGACGCCAATTTCCTTGAGCTTTTCTTCAAGTTCAGCTACGAAGTCAACTCCGCTTGTAGGAGGAACATCTCTGCCGTCCATGAAGCAATGAACGTATACCTTTGTAAGACCTGCTTTCTTAGCAAGCTCCAAAAGACCATAGAGGTGTGAATTATGTGAGTGAACGCCGCCGTTTGAAAGAAGTCCGAACAGATGGAGTGCGCTGTCATTCTTCTTGCAGTTCTCAACGGCTGCTGTGAAAGCTTCGTTTGAGAAGAATTCGCCGTCCTTGATAGACTTTGTAATTCTTGTAAGCTCCTGATAAACTATTCTTCCTGCGCCGATATTTGTATGGCCTACCTCTGAGTTACCCATCTGTCCCTCAGGAAGTCCAACGTCCATGCCGCTTGCACCGATAAGAGTGTGCGGATAGTTGGCAAGAAGTCTGTCGATATTAGGTGTTTTGGCAGCTCTGATAGCGTTGCCGTAATCCTTGTGATTATAGCCGAAGCCGTCCATAATGATAAGTGCTATGGGTTTCTTTGACATATTTCTTAGTCCTTTCAACATCATTTATATTCGTATTATCCCCAATAACCGCCATTTTCAAGGAAGCTCAGGACATATTCCTTAAATTCCTTAGCTGTATCGTCGCTTGTGTAATAGGTCTTTGAGCCGATACGGACATAGTTGCTCTCTCCTGCTTCATAGTAGATAGCTGGACCCTCTGAACATTTTATATCCAGCCAATCGCCGCCAACAACGTACTCCTTTGAATCCGGCTCTTTTTCTTCTGCGTTTTCCATGACTTTCGTGCGGAACTCTGTTATCTTGTCGAGCAGCTCGCTGTCTGTAAACTCAACGCCGTAAAGAAGCTTACTAGAGTCCATTTTGATAGTTACATTTTCAAGATTAGCTTCAGATGTTGTCTGAGAGCTTTCTGCCGCTGGTGCGCTGCTTTCGTCAGTGCTTCCACAGGCTGCAAATGACATACACATGGATAATACTAATGCTGCAAATATTATTTTTTTCATAGTTGCGTCCCCCTGTTCAAAAAAAGCAGAGGACAGCCGCAGCCGTCCCCTGCGGAACTTTTTATTTGTTTGTTCTTGTGACGAATGATATTTTGCCCCTAGATATCCGTCTGTTAATTAGCCTTCAACAGCAGCCTGAACGATAGTGTTGAAGTCAGCAGCCTTCAGTGATGCACCGCCGATAAGACCGCCGTCTACGTTCTCCTTAGAAAGAAGCTCTGCACAGTTCTTAGCGTTCATTGAGCCGCCGTACTGAATTGTAACTGCCTCTGCTGTAGCCTCGTCATAGATCTTAGCAAGTGTTGCTCTGATGAATGCGCAAACTTCCTCTGCCTGATCTGCTGTAGCTGTCTTGCCTGTGCCGATAGCCCATACTGGCTCGTAAGCGATAACGGACTTTTTAACGTCCTCAGCTGATACGCCGAAGAAGTCAAGCTTTACCTGTCTTGCGATAACTTCCTCTGTGATGTTGCACTCACGCTCCCAGAGAAGCTCGCCAACGCAAACGATAGGCTTCAGACCAGCTGCAAGAGCTGCCTTTGTTCTCTTGTTTACTGTTTCGTCTGTTTCACCGAAATACTGTCTTCTCTCTGAGTGACCGATAACAACGTACTCAACGCCAAGCTCAACGAGCATATCTGCTGAGATCTCGCCTGTGAAAGCACCGCTCTTCTCAAAGTGAACGTTCTCTGCGCCGATCTTTACGTTTGAGCCTGCTGTTGCGTTGATAGCAGTTTCAAGGTTTGTGAAAGGTACGCAAGCGATAACTTCTACCTTGCCCTCAGCGTTTGCAACAAGTGGCTTGATAGCTTCGAGAAGCTCCTTAGCCTCAGGTCTTGTCTTGTTCATTTTCCAGTTTCCTGCAATAATTGCTTTTCTTACAGCTTTTTTCATGATAAAAAACTCCTTTATTTTTTATAGGGAACAGAAAAACTGCTCCTGCTAGTTTTCCAAGTCTATTATACAACATTCACTCGTATTTGTCAACTAATTAACAAAGAACCTCCGCTGTTTTTTACCTTATTTTTTCTTTGATCTTGACGGTGGGAGCTGTTCATACATTGCTTCCACAAGCCCTTTGAGATAATCCTTATCATCGGTATTATCCACAAGGTACATTGGCTTTGCACCCTCATAGGGTATCTCAAAAGTTATGTCTTTAAGATGATCTTCTGCGGCTTTCACGGGCTTCACAAGAAGTCTGTTATCATAAATGCCGCCGAATATTCTGTCCTTATAATATAGTATATACTCACCAAACATTCTTCTTGCTCGGATATCTTCAAGCTCGCTGAGCTGTTCGAGTATGTATTCAAAATAGCTCTCATCAGTTGGCATATTTTCTCCTTACAGCTTGTCTATAAGCATAACGACACCGAAAACGCCAAGCAGGACACCGATAGCGATAGCCGCATAGCCAAAAGGCGTTTTCTCCTCTTTTTCCTCGGCTTCCTTTTCCTCCTCAGTGACTTCCACCTTTGATTTTTCGTCGTCAAGATAAAACTCCTGCGGATTCTCAGGATTATACTTTATATCGATCATATCCCCTTTATTATAACCGTTGTCTGTAACTATCTGGGTATACTTTTCTCCGTTCACAGTATAACCTATTTTCCATTCAACAAAGACCTGATCTTCACCGCCGCTAAAAGACGGCATTGTTGTTTTTACCTTCTGCAAAGCCTTTGCCTGCATTGGCTCATAATGGTCTTCTTCGGGAATATTCTGTTCTTGATCCGGGAAAAACCGATAGCCTTTAAGCGCCTTGATACCGAAATATATCAGCCCTATTCCTGTAAGGAACAGAATTATCCCTCCGATTCCCTGCCAGCCAAGGTTAACGCCTGCCAAAACACTGACCTTGAAATTTTCAGCTAAAAGCATTAATTCGTTCATTCCGTCACCTCGTTTCTTTCAGAGGAATCGGGCGAGATAATGACAATATGTCCGCTTTCCGACCCGCTGTCCTCGAAGGTTTTCATATTAAAAGTATGTATGAAAGTCATTATAGAGATTACAGCAAACACCGCTGCAAAAGCTCCGAAAAAAATTCTCATGCTTATCCCGTAAACAAATTCGCCGCGGCATTCATTTTCAATTTCGGCGATACCGTCTGCATAATCCGAAAGGTAAAAATCGTCGGGATCATTCTCATCATAACATATATTTACATAGCCGTCGTTAAGAATGTTTTCGATAAATTTGCGGTAAACTATGCCGCTTTGATCTGTATATTCGATTTCAAGCTGGTTTACATAGGAAGTATACGCTCCCCTGCTTTCGGAAAAATCCTCATATTCGGATCTGCTTTCCCCTACTACCTTAGCAAACGTTTTAACATATTTACTGCAATCATCGGAACTTTCTGAATTTCCGTAACGCTTACAGCCGATCTTTACAAATCCAACTGCCGCCAGTGCCGACGCAACAGCCAATATACAGGCAAAAACAAATGCCGCAGTAATACTGCTTTGTGAATAGTATACTGTCAAAACCAAAGGTTCACGGTAAATCATTGATACCCCCATAATTAAAAAGGGGCAGGCAAATGACTGCCTGCCCCAGCTTTTAAGTCGAGCAAATATATAAATTACTTGTCGGCAATAACGTCGATACCCGGAAGAACCTTGCCCTCGAGGTATTCAAGTGAAGCTCCGCCGCCTGTTGAGATGTGTGACATCTTATCAGCAAAGCCAAGCTGGATAACTGCTGCTGCTGAGTCGCCGCCGCCGATGATAGTTGTAGCGTCTGTTTCAGCAAGTGCCTTTGCAACTGCGATAGTACCCTTTGCAAGTGTTGGGTTCTCGAACACGCCCATAGGACCGTTCCAAACAACTGTCTTTGCAGACTTAACAGCCTCACCGAAGAGTTCCTGTGTCTTTGTGCCGATATCAAGGCCTTCCTTGTCAGCTGGGATCTTATCAGAATCAACAACTTCTACGTCGATAGGAGCGTCGATAGGATCAGGGAAACCTGCTGCAACTGTTGTGTCGATAGGGAGAAGAAGCTTCTTGCCGAGCTTTTCAGCCTTTGCCATCATTTCCTTGCAGTAGTCGATCTTTGTATCGTCAACGAGTGAAAGACCAACTTCCTTGCCCTGTGCCTTAAGGAATGTATATGCCATACCGCCGCCGATGATAAGTGTATCGCACTTCTCGAGGAGGTTTGAGATAACGTTGAGCTTATCTGCTACCTTTGCACCGCCGAGAATAGCAACGAATGGTCTAACAGGTGTTTCAACTGCATTTCCGAGATAGTTGATCTCTTTCTGCATGAGGTAACCAACTGCTGTTTCCTTAACGAACTTTGTAACGCCTGCTGTAGAAGCATGAGCTCTGTGAGCTGAACCGAAAGCGTCCATTACGAATACTTCGTCGTCAACGAGGTCAGCAAGTTCCTTAGCGAAAGCTTCGCCGTTCTTTGTTTCCTCTGCGCCTCTGAATCTTGTATTCTCAAGAACAACGATATCTCCGTCAGCCATTTCAGCAACAGCCTTCTTAGCGTTGTCGCCAACTACTGTATCGTCAGCAGCGAATGTTACCTTTGTTTCAGGAAGAAGCTCTGCAAGTCTTGCAGCAGCAGGAGCAAGTGAGAACTTAGCCTCTGGGCCGTTCTTTGGCTTGCCGAGATGTGAACACAGAACTACCTTGCCGCCGTCAGCTACCAGCTTCTTGATAGTTGGGAGAGCAGCTGTTATTCTGTTATCGTTTGTAATAACGCCGTCCTTAAGAGGAACGTTAAAGTCAACTCTTACGAGTACCTTTTTGCCCTTTACATTAATGTCATCAACAGTAACTTTGTTTAAACCTGCCATTTTAAAGACACCTCTCAATTTAATTTTTTAATTCACGTTGTTAAAAAACTAACAACCTTACCTTTATTATATAACATACCGTCATAAAAATCAAGTATTTTTTTATAATTTTTACCCTGATTTTATAACTTTAGGCTTTTAAAGTGCGTCCACCTTTATCTCTCCGTTGTCAGCGGATATTGCCACGGCGGACACCACACCCTCGCCCTTGTCTATAAGCAGTTCGGCTATCTTATCCTCCACCTCGTTTCTTATGACACGGCGGATATCTCTTGCACCAAGCTTCTGACCGTATGCCTTATGTGCAATAGTTTTCAGAGCTTCATCTGTATATCTCAGGCTGATATGTTTCTCCTCCAGCGGCGACTTCATCTCGTCTAGCATAAGACCTGCTATACCTGCGAAATTCTCCTCTGTGAGCGGATTGAACACAACTATCTCGTCTATTCTTCCAAGAAACTCAGGTCTCAGGAACTCTCTCAGTGCTTTCATTGCCTTATCCTTGGCGATATCACTGTCGGTCTTATTAAAGCCCACACCTGTATCTCTATCAGTCGAACCTGCGTTTGATGTCATGACGATAACTGTGTTCTCAAATGAAACACTTCTGCCCTGTGAATCGTTGATACGTCCCTCGTCAAGTATCTGGAGAAGTATGTTCATAACGTCAGGGTGAGCCTTTTCTATCTCGTCAAAAAGTACCACTGAATATGGTCTGCGGCGCACCTTTTCGGTAAGCTGACCTGCTTCATCAAAGCCTACATATCCCGGAGGTGAGCCGATAAGCTTTGATACTGAGTGCTTCTCCATATACTCGGTCATATCAACTCTGATAAGCGGCTCGGTAGCATCAAAAAGCTCTTCTCCAAGGACTTTAACAAGCTCTGTTTTTCCAACGCCTGTTGGGCCGACGAAAATAAATGAAGCCGGTCTGCGGCGTTTTGAAAGCTGAACTCTTGTACGCTTTATTGCCTTTGCGACCTTATCCACTGCCTCGTCCTGACCGATAACACGCTTTGAAAGGGCTTCTTTAAGATGCTTTATCTTGTCATACTCGGTCTGAGCTATCTTATTGGCAGGGATACCTGTCCAAAGCTCTATTACCTTTGAGATATCTTCCTCTGTGACCTGAACGTTTTTAAGAGTTTCTTCCACCTCTTTGAGTCTGTTCTGTATCCTGAGTATCTCTCCCTTTTCCTTTGCGATTATCTCATAGTCAGGGTCTGACTTCTGTTCGTAATCCTCAACGAGCTTTTCATGCTTTTTAAGCTCCTCGTTAAGTGCGTCGAACTCCTCTATTTCAGGTGTTCTGATACTTGTGCAGGCGCAGGCTTCGTCAAGAAGATCTATCGCCTTGTCAGGGAGAAATCTGTCGTTGATATATCTTTCAGAAAGCACTGCACACTCTCTGAGCATATCGTCTGATATCTTTACTCTATGGAAATTCTCGTAATACTGCTTTATGCCCTCAAGAACTGTGATTGTGTCCTCAACTGTCGGCTCGGAAACTGTTACAGGCTGGAAACGTCTTTCAAGTGCGGAATCTTTTTCGATATACTTTCTGTACTCCTTGAAAGTCGTTGCGCCTATTACCTGTATCTCGCCTCTTGAAAGGGACGGTTTCAGGATATTAGCTGCGTTCATCGTTCCCTCGTTATCGCCTGTGCCAACAAGGGTATGCACCTCGTCTATAAAGAGGATAACATTGCCCTGCTCTTTGACCTCTTCCACAAGACCTTTGCAACGGCTCTCGAACTGTCCTCTGAACTGAGTGCCTGCAACAAGTGCGGTAAGGTCGAGGAGGTAAAGCTCCTTATCCTTGATATGGAACGGCACATCTCCGCCAACTATCCTCTGTGCGATGCCCTCGGCAATGGCTGTTTTACCAACGCCAGGTTCGCCTATAAGGCATGGATTGTTCTTCTGACGCCTTGACAGAATGTGGATAACTCTTGATATTTCCTTATCTCTGCCCACAACGTTATCAAGCTTGCCCTCTCTTGCTTTCTGAGTAAGATTTGTGCAATAGTTGTTGAGAAATTTAAGTTTTTTCTTTTTATCCTTTGGCTTGTTCTCTCCGCCCTCATCGGTGGCTTTAGGCATACCTCCTGCGAGGTTGCTGAAAAGATTGGCTGCGTCACCGCCGAAAAGATTGCTCAGGAAGTTCGTTCCGCCCGGCTCAAAATCGTCCCCGTCGGAAGCCTCCATAAGCTGATTTGACATTGCTTCAAGGTCATCGTCTGAGATGCCCATTGCCTTCATATAATCGTCCACCTGCGAAATGCCAAGCTCCTTGGCACAAACAAGGCAAAGTCCCTCGTTCTTCTTGTGCTGAGGGTCCTTGGCGTTCATCTGTGAGATGAACACCACAGCAGGACGCTTTTTACATCTTGAACACATTAACATTTTTATTTGCTCCTTTCCTTACTGATACACCTTACGGTAATCATTTATACAGAATATCAAAGAAGTAACTGAACAGATAGGTATTTTCAAAAACAGTGCTGTTGAACTTGGGAAGCTTGTTCTCAGTAGCATTTATCACAGTGCAGACCATAAAGGCTATCAACACCAGATACAGACCGCCTTTGCAAAGGCCAAGCGCCATGCCTGCGAAACGGTTTGCCGCTGTCAGACCTGCCATTCGGGTAAAAACTCCCGACAGACGCAGGATAAGCCTTATGACTATCTCCATAAGCACATACACCGTCATGAACACGCAAAGCCTTATAAAAGTCAGGGCGATCGGTCGGAAAATGTTCTTTTCCAGATACTCAGCACCAGTTCTGCCACCCTCAGAGAGAGCCTTGACGGCTTCGTCTATCTGCTCGGCAGTGAACTTCACCGCCTTAGACAGACTTTTTCCAAGCTTATTGCCCTCCAGCTTTTCGCTGAGCTTTTGGGGCATAACGCTGTGGATATACTCTGAAAGCTCCTCGCCCTTTTGCTGAGCGGTATCAAGGTCTGTTCCCTTTGAAACAAGCAGCTTTTCGGTATTCTCCGCAAGAGTGCCAGCCCCGGACAGGACGTTTTTTATCTCCTCGTCTGAAAGGTCGATATCAACGCCCTCGTTTTTCAGTTCATTGCTAACAAGCTTTGAAAGATCCGTCTGTTCAGCGGCGTTTTCAAGGCTCGTTATAAGCTGCGTTTTGAAATATTTGTTATATACATTTTCAGCCGACATATTGGCTATGAGAAAAGCCACAAGAACGGCTGCCACTGTTCCGAGCATTGTGATGACATATCTCACAAAGCCCTTACAGTATCCTGTCAGAGCGGTCACGATAAGGATCATTATAACTGCTCCGTCAAAAAAATATGCCATATTTTCCTGCCTTTCGTCAGGTCTCGAAAGCTATTTTGTTTATCTCATGCAGACCTAGGAAATAAACGCTGTCGTTGAGGTAAACAAAGTCAAGATACTCAGAGGACACTGCCGCTGTTGCAAGTAGATTTCCTGCACTGTCATAGGCTTCTATATTATCCTCGCCGAGAAGGATCACCTTCTTGTTCTCTGCGGTCATTTTCTTAGGCTTGCCGCTTTGAGTATAAACAACGCTGTCAGGCTTATCTCCGTCAGAGTCCGAACGGAACACCGCAAGAGTTCCTGTTTTACGCTGTATGCCATCGAATGCTACTGCGGCAGTGGTATCTGTCAGGGCATAGTCTGAAAGCTCCTCAGGATATTCATACTGCATAAGTATTTTACCATTACTGTCAAGCTTGTAGAAGCAGGTATCGCCCACTACCCAATAATCGCCGTTATCGTTTCGCTGAACGGCAACTGCGAGAGTTTCAAGCTGTTCGCTCTTCATCTTCTCCTCTGTGCTGTCAAAGGTCACATAATAGATGACCGAGCGTAACGCTCCGCTACTGCTGGAAAATGTTGAGATACAGCAGCCGCTTCCGTCTTTATCAAAGCTTATATCAAGTATTCTTCGTGAGCTTGACCACTGATATATCTCTGCTCCCGAGGAGTCATAAACTGTCAGCACTGCGGCATATTTCTCAGTCTGGGTGACCACTGCAACTGTGCTGTCAGGGGCTATCTCCGCCAAAAGTATAGACTGGTCTATATCCTTTGAAAGCAGCTCGCCCTTTTTATTCAGCACTCTGAAAGAATTTCCGCCGTTATCGTAAACGAGCACACGCTTTCCGGATGTTCTTACAACAGGGTTTGCAAAGTTGTGAGAATTATCCGATATCTTATTGCCAGACTCGTCATAAAAAGCAATGTTCCTGTCGTCAACTCGAACTATACCGTCGGAAAGCTGTTTTATAACATTTACTGAGCTTTCATCAAAGGTCAGCGGGAAATTTCCGCTTTGCTTTTTGCCGTCGTTTACTATAGTGGCATGAGGTCTGTCCAAAATGCCCTCAAGCTTCGGCACCCACACTCCTCTTGAAGCGTAAACGCCCACACCAAAAGCGACCACCACTGCTATGGCGGCTATCTTTTTATAAAGCTTTTTGTTTTTTTCTTTCTTTCTTGCCGCCCTTATATCGGTGACGTTGGATATTTCCTCGTCAGACCTCTCTGCTTTCTCAGCCTTTTCAGCCTTTTTCTCTTTTCTGCTTTTATGCTCGGATTTTTCCTCTTTGCTTTCTGAAGCCTGCTCTTTATTTTCACCGCCTGATACTGTTATCTTGCTTTCATCAGCTTTTTCAGGCTTTTCCTCCTCGGCTTTATCCTCGGTGTTCGTCAGCTCTATTCTGCTTCGTGACTCCTCGGCTTCTTCCGCTTCTTTTCGGAGCTGTTCTTCCTGCTCACGTTCCGCCGCTTTCTGAGCCGCCTTTTTCTGACGCTTTATCTCTCTGAAAGTAACGTTCGGCATAGGCTCTTCTGCACCGTGAAACTCGTCACGCTGAACAAAATCCGTCTGCTTGGTTATTCTTATTGTTTTTTCTTCTTTGGTAGGCGGATTTTTCTTTCTCCGCCTGCTTTTTGATCTTTTATCATTCACCTTGTTCAGATCCTTTATCTTTATCATAATACACTTCGTTAAGATACAATCCCTGCGGCGGAACGGTCTTTCCGCCTCTTGTTCTGTCCTTTGACGCAAGTATATCGGGTATTTGAGTTTCTCCTATCTTGCCCTCATTTATAAAAATAAGCGTGCCTACCATTATCCTTACCATATTGTATAGAAAGCCGTCTCCCGAAACTGTGAATATCACAAGCTCGCCCTCACGTCTTACATGGAAAGAGAATATAGTCCTAACTGTATTCTCCTTGGTGCAATCGGTGGAACACATGGCTTTGAAATCGTGCGTTCCCACAAAATCCTGTGCCGCTTTATCAAGCTTTTTTTCGTCTATTGGAAACCAACTGCGGTAGGCTGTATCCCTATAAAAAGGATTTTTTATCTCGCTGTTATGTATAATATACTCATACTCCTTGCCGCTGCACATATATCTTGCGTGAAAATCAAGGGGGACTTTATCGCACTCCAGCACTGAAATATCGTCCGGCAGCTTTGAATTAAGTCCGAAAACTATCCCACGGCAGGTTATTGTGGACTCTATAAGAAAGCTTGCGCAAAATCTTCTTGCGTGCACTCCTGCGTCTGTTCGTGAACAGCCGTTCACTGTGACTGTCTGTCCCGTCAGCGAGAGGATAGCTTCTTCAAGCACCTGCTGAACGGCAAGGGCGTTGTTCTGCCTTTGCCACCCATGATATGCTGTGCCGTTATAGGCAAGTATTATCCTGAAATTTGTCATGAGTATATCCCGTTTCTTTAGTCGAGTGTTATGGAATCTATATTGTCGATCCTTATTATTTTTGTCAAGTCCTTTTTCTTCTCGTGTACGATGAGCTTTACCCATTCGTCATCGACATCAAGAATGGTGCATCTTGTACTGAAAAAACCGTCGCCGTCAATGGTACATTCCATACCGATAAGGTCTTTTATAATGCCTGACATTTTACTTCCCCCATTTACATTTCTCTCAAGTTTCTTGACTTTTCTTTCCAAAGCATCAAGTCTGTCGTCCTGGTCCATATCTTTAAAAACACTGCTCATAATACCCCTCCTATATGACTATATTTATGACGATAACGCCTGCAAGGAACAGCACGCAGAATATAGAGCCGTAGAGATCGACTATGCTCATATGGAGCTGTTTCATTCTTGTTCTGCCCTCTCCGCCGTGATAACAACGGCACTCCATAGCGAGAGCAAGCTCCTCGGCGTGTCTGAACGATGCCACAAAAAGCGGTATCAGCACTGGGATAAGGGCTTTGGCTTTCTGAATGAGCGAGCCTGTTTCCATATCCGCTCCTCTTGCTTTCTGGGCTGACATTATCTTGTCAGTTTCCTCGATAAGGGTAGGGATAAATCTCAGGGCAATAGTCATCATCATTGCAAGCTCATGGACAGGCACTTTTATCTTTTTCAGCGGTGAAAGCAATCTTTCGATAGCGTCTGTCAGGTCGATAGGCGAGGTGGTGTAGGTAAGAAGCGAAGTGCCGACAATAAGGCAGATTATCCTTATCATCATGAACACTGCCGTGTCAACGCCTTCATCGGTTATCTTGAGAAATTTCCACTCAAAGTAAGCTTTGCCCGTTCTGATAAAAAGCAGATTGAGTATCGCCGTGAATATTATTATCGGCACGATAGGTTTCAAGCTTTTTAGCATGAGTTTGCCGGGTATTTTCGATATGATAAAAGTGAGGATAGTAAAAGCTATGCCCACAAGAAGTCCCCACACGCTGTTTGCGGCGAAAAGCATTACTATGAAAACCGCCGTCATTATTATCTTTATTCGTGCGTCCATTCGGTGAATGACAGAATTTCCGGGAAAATACTGTCCTATAGTAATATCCTTTATCAAGGTATATTCCTCCAATTTTCTATCTCAACTTACACAGTCCTGCTCTCTGCTCATATGGGTCAAAGGCAGTCCGCTGCTTACTTATTCTTTTTCTGCTCCAGCATTTCAAGGAGGACTTTTTTCGCATAGCCAACTGTATACACATCGTCCTTAATATCTATGCCCATGGCTTTGAGCCTGTTTATAACTCTTGTTATCTGTGGCACTGCAAGTCCCATTGACACAAGCTCCTCAGAGCGGTGGAACACCTTTACTGTATCGTCATAGCAGAAAAGCTTTGACTCGTTCATGACAAGTATCTTTGAAACGTTCTTTGCGATATCTTCCATAGAGTGGGATACCAGCAAAACAGTGTTTTTCATCTGCTCATGATACTCTCTTATAAGACCAAGTATCTGTTCTCTGCCCTTTGGGTCAAGACCCGAAGCAGGTTCGTCAAGGATAAGCACCTTTGGGTTCATTGCCATAACGCCTGCTATAGCCACACGCCTTTTCTGTCCGCCCGAAAGCTCGAAAGGCGATTTGTCAAGTATCTCAGGGCTTAGCCCCACCATTCTTGCGGCTTCTTTCACATACTTGTCTATCTGATCTTCCTTGATACCCATATTCTTAGGTCCGAATGCGATATCTTTATAACAGGTCTCCTCAAAGAGCTGATACTCAGGATACTGAAACACAAGACCCACCTTAAATCTTATAGGGCGAAGCCTTGATTTATCGTCCCACAGCCTTTCTCCGTCTATATAGACGCTTCCGCTCGTGGGCTTCAAAAGACCGTTGAAATGCTGGATAAGGGTAGATTTGCCTGAGCCTGTATGTCCTATTATACCCACCATTTCGCCGTCATTTATCTCTATATTAACATTGTCTACGGCTGTTTTGCGAAAGGGTGTGCCCTCGCCGTAAACATAAGTCAAGTTTTCCGTTTTAATTACTGCCATTGTTACTCCCTATCACTTAAGCATTTCATAAAGCTTCTGAACGCACTCGTCCTCGTGGATTATCTCGGTGGAGATGTCATAGCCTGCCCTTTTAAGCTCCCAGCAAAGCTCTGTCACCTGCGGCACGTCAAGTCCCAGATTTTTCATGGTTTCCACATTTGAGAATATCTTCTTCGGAACGTTATCCATTATTACCTCGCCGCCGTCTATTACAACAACACGCTGTGCCTGCGCGGCTTCCTCCATATAATGGGTGATAAGCACGATAGTAACGCCCTGCTCGTTGAGCATTTTGACAGTTTTCATTACCTCGTCCCTGCCATGAGGGTCGAGCATGGCGGTAGGCTCGTCAAGAAGTATACAATCAGGCTTCATTGCGATTATGCCTGCGATAGCCACACGCTGTTTCTGTCCGCCTGAAAGCTTATGGGGTGCATGAAGTCTGTATTCATACATACCGACGGTTTTAAGAGCCTCGTCAACACGCCTGCGTATCTCATTCGGCTCGACGCCCATATTTTCAAGGGCGAAAGCCACGTCCTCCTCCACGATAGTCGCTACTATCTGGTTATCGGGGTTTTGGAATACCATGCCCACCTTTTCTCTTATAGGCAAGAGGTTATTTTCGTCCAAAGTGTCCATGCCGTTCACATAGACAGCCCCCGACTCAGGAAGATTTATAGCGTTTATGCACTTTGCAAGTGTAGATTTGCCTGAGCCGTTATGACCAAGCACTGCCACAAACTCGCCTTTTTCTATGTTCAAATTTATGCCTTTAAGCACCTCTGTTTTCACAGGCGGCTCTTCAAGGTCGTTCACATAGGAAAAGTGCAGATCCTTTATTTCAATAAAACTGCTCATTTTACTTTCCTTACTAAATTCTGTTTATTCCTTACTATCAGGCTGTTCTTTCTGTTCAGCCTTTCTTTCCTTATGCTTTTCGTAAACATTTTCGGCTTTGTCTATTCCTTTATCAAGGAGCTTTTCAGCCTTGTTCTTTACCTTTTTGCCCGTTTCGCTCTCTGCGAACTCATGGGCTTTTTCCTTGCCCTTTTCAAACAGCTCTCCTGCCTTGCTCTTTATCTTCTGCCCCTTTTCACTTTCGGCAGCCTCGTGAGCTTTTTCCTTACCCTTTTCAAGCATATTTCCTGCCTTGTGTTTAAGTTCATCAAAATCAAAAGACATAACGTTTCCTCCTGTCTGAAATTTTAGTCTATACCTTATTATAATATATGGGTATGCGAACGCTGTTCGCCCCTACATATTGCCCATAAGCTTTTCAATATCTTTTACTGTTGGCGGATAAAGTGCGATAGGGAACTTTTCCACCGCCGCACCTGCCACAGCACAGGCTGTTTTCACCAATGTATCGTCATCAAGACCTTTATAAAGCCCATATACAGCACCCGCCTTAAAGCTGTCACCTGCGCCAAGTGTTGACACTACGTCTACTTTAAATGCAGGGCACATCTTTGGCACAGCACCTTTTCTGCCATACATCGCACCCTTTTCACCAAGTGTGAATATCACAAGCCCATCTGTATTATCTGTATAAAGCCTGAAAAGCTCATCATAGCTTTTATCTGGATAATATTCATCAAGGTGCTGATGAGATATGCAATTTACTGCGCAATGCTTATGTATATAGCTGTCATAGGCACAATCTATGGTGACGTATTTCTTGCCATATTTTACGCAATACTCAGCTATCTTATCACCAAAATAAGGGTCAGCCGCAACGCAGGCTGAATTTTTCACTGACTCCTCCGAAGGCTGTTCATAAAAAGGCTCCGAACGTGAATAAAGCTTATCCCACTCGCCAAAACAGGTGCGTGTATTTTTATCTATGATAACATAGTCGGTCACGCCCTCGAAACCCTCTGTAACAAGCTCCGAAAGGTCAGCGGTCTTGTCTGCAAAATAATCCTTTATAAGCTTTTCATTGCCGCTTCCAAGGTGAGTGCCGCCAAGCTTTACAGGCACATTCAGACTGCAAAGGACAGCCGCCGCTGTTCCGGTCTCACCACCGACAAGGTGATATTTTTCCTTTATCTCTGCCGTGCCGTCTGCCTTTGGAAAATCACCGTCAAGAAGAAACGAACAGGTAGAGATCATTTGACCGTACATATAAACATAATTCTCAGCATATTTCATGTGAACACTATTCCTTACTATAGCAAAGCTATTTCTGCCAAATTGCCGTTGAACCGCATGGAAGCACACCGCCTGTTGCCTCCACAGGCAATCCTATCTCATCAGCCGTGACGTTTCCTCCGAACTTTGTGCCGAGGACATCTCTCAGGATATAAGCCATAACTGAGGGTGAAAGTCCTGTGGTATAGCTGTTGAGCAGGAAGAAAAGCGGTTCGTCACTCAAAACGCCTGAGCAGGTCTTTACAAGGTCATAGATACAATCTTCAAGCTTCCATATCTCTCCGCCGGGTCCTCTGCCGTAGGACGGAGGATCCATAACGATAGCGTCATAGGTCTTGCCTCGGCGTATCTCACGCTGAACGAACTTTTCGCAATCGTCCACAAGCCAGCGAATAGGCTTATCGGAAAGCCCTGACACAGCGGCGTTCTCTCTTGCCCACTGCACCATGCCCTTTGATGCGTCAACGTGTGAAACGCTTGCACCTGCTTCGGCACAAGCGAGGGTAGCTCCGCCTGTGTATGCAAAGAGATTTAACACCTTTATCTCTCTGTCTGCGTTTCTTATTTTATCAGCCATGAAGTCCCAGTTCACAGCCTGTTCAGGGAAAAGACCTGTGTGCTTGAAGCCCGTTGGTCTGATTATAAACTTCAAATTCTTATAGCCTATGTTCCAGCTTTCAGGCAGACGCTTTCTGTATTCCCATTCGCCGCCTCCCTTTGAGGAACGGTGATAAATGCCGTCTGCCTTTGTCCAAAGGTCAGAACGCTTCGGTGACTTCCAGATTATCTGAGGGTCAGGTCTTACAAGCACCTTTCCACCCCAGCTTTCAAGCTTATCTCCGCTTGAGGTATCTATTATCTTATAGTCTTTCCAGTTTTCTGCAATTCTCATATTTTTTATCCTTATATAAAACTTACCTTACATTTTTTCGATAAGCTCCGCTATCTTGTGTGCATATTCTGTGATTATGCCTGTTCTCTTGCCCTCTATCATAACACGAACAAGAGGCTCTGTGCCTGACTCACGGACAAGTATCCTGCCCTCGTCCCCAAGCTTTTCGGAATACATCTTGATAGCGTCTGTTATCTCAGGGACTTTATCCCACATACCCTTTTTGTCTGCTGTTATCTTAACGTTCACAAGTACCTGCGGATAGCACTCCATGCAGGAAGCAAGCTCGCTTGCCTTTTCGCCTGTGCATTTGAGGACTGTCAGAAGCTTTGTTCCTGTCAGCTCACCGTCGCCTGTGTTTGCATAGTCAAGAAGGATTATATGACCTGACTGCTCGCCGCCGATATTATATCCGCCTTTGAGCATTTCTTCAAGGACGTATCTGTCGCCCACCTTTGTGGTAGCTGCAACGATACCGTTTGCTTTTGCATACTTAAAGAAACCGAGGTTCGTCATAACGGTAACAACGCAGGTATTATTTTTGAGGATACCCATGTTCTTCATATATTTTGAGAAGATAGCAAGTATCTTATCACCGTCGATAAGCTCGCCCTTTTCGTCAACTGCAAGGCATCTGTCGGCGTCGCCGTCAAAGGCAAGACCTATATCGCAATGGTTATCAACAACTGCCTTTTGCAGACCCTCGATATGTGTTGAGCCGCAATCCTTATTTATATTCGTTCCGTCAGGCTTATCGTTGAGCATTATGCACTTTGCACCAAGTCCCTCGAAAATTCTCTGTGCGCACACGGAAGCAGAGCCGTTTGCACAGTCAAGAGCCACACGGATACCGTTGAAATCTGTCTGAACTGTTTTCATAACGTAGCGGATATAATCCCAAGCTGCGTCCTTTTCGTAATAAACGTGACCTATATCACAGCCGTCTTTCAGCTCTATCTTCTCAGGTGTGTCAAGGATAAGTGCTTCTATCTCGTTTTCTATCTCGTCAGAAAGCTTGAAGCCTGTGCCAGAGAAAAGCTTTATGCCGTTAAACTCAACAGAATTGTGTGAAGCGGATATCATAACGCCTGCGTCTGCGTTGTATTTCTTTACAAGCATTGCAACGGCAGGGGTAGGAACAACACCGAGTATATGAGCGTCTGCACCGACTGAGCAGATACCTGCCACCAGTGCAGACTCCAAAATGTCGCCTGAGATACGGGTATCCTTGCCTATGATTATCTTAGCCTTGTGGTTTGTTTCCTTCGTGAGTACCATTGCGGCAGCTCTGCCTATCTGCATAGCAAGCTCACAGGTAAGCTCTGTGATAGCTACTCCTCTTGCGCCGTCAGTTCCAAATAATCTTCCCATAATAATTAGCTCCTTTTCGAGGTCATACCTCTATATTATTTTTTATTTATGTAAACTCTATATTAACACACATATTAAATTTATCCGATACAATTTTTATCAAAGACAGAAAAGTGCGGTAAAGGCGACCAAAAATCGCCAATACAGAACAAGAAATTCATCGCCGCTAGGCGATACCATAATTCCTCATTCCTCATTCCTCACTCCTCATTCCTCATTAAGCTCACAGGTGCGTTTGTCCGTCCTTGAGAAATCCCAGATGATCGTAAGCAAGCTGTGTCGCCACACGTCCCCTAGGGGTCTTTGAGAGGAAACCTAACTGCATAAGATACGGCTCACAAACGTCCTCAATGGTGACTGACTCCTCGCCGATAGCCGCCGCAAGAGTTTCAAGTCCCACAGGGCCGCCGTCATAGCCTTTTATTATCATAGTCAGCAGACGTTTGTCGAGAGAGTCAAGTCCCAGCTTGTCAACGTCCATTCTGTTGAGGGCTATCTTTGCAATGTCTGCGGTTATCCTGCCGTCGCCCATGACTTCGGCAAAATCACGCACACGCCTTAAAAAGCGATTTGCTATTCTTGGAGTTCCTCTTGAACGCTTCGCTATCTCCTCTGCACCGTCATCATCACAAGCCACGCCAAGCAAAACTGCGGAACGCTTTACGATATCGGAAAGCTGTTCTGTATTGTAAAGCTCCAAACGCTGGATAACGCCAAAACGATCTCTCAGCGGTGCAGAAAGCGAGCCTGCTCTTGTGGTTGCACCTATAAGAGTGAACTTGTTAAGCTCGATCCTTATAGACCTTGCCGCAGGACCTTTGCCCATGATTATATCCAAGGCATAATCTTCAAGGGCAGGATAAAGAACTTCCTCCACTTGTCTTGAAAGGCGGTGAATCTCGTCTATAAAAAGTACGTCGCCTTTTTCAAGGTTTGTGAGAAGTGCTGCAAGGTCGCCCGGTTTTTCAATGGCAGGTCCTGAGGTTATCCTGATATTCACTCCCATTTCGTGGGCGATTATGGCAGAAAGAGTGGTCTTGCCCAGACCAGGCGGGCCGTAAAGCAGAACATGGTCAAGGCTGTCGCCCCTGTTTTTTGCCGCTTGTATATATATTTTCAGGTTCTCCTTGACCTTTTCCTGACCGATATACTCGTCAAGTGTTTTAGGTCTAAGGCTCACCTCAAAATCATCAGTTGTTTCCGCCTGAGTTTCTTTCGGGGTGACTATCCTGTCTATATCAAAATCTCCTTTTTCGATCATTTATGGAGTTCTCCTCTCAAAATTTCGCAAGTCCGATAAGGGCTTTCTTTATAAGCTCTTCAACGCTCAAATTCGGGTCAAGCTTTGATATAACTGACATTGCTTCGCCCTCGGTATATCCAAGCACCACAAGGGCTGTGACAGCTTCTTCGACAGCTCCGCTTGGAACAGCTGCAAAGCCCTGAGCCGCATTTCCTCTGACGGATATGGTATTCTCTTTTGCCACCTTATCCTTAAGCTCGAGGACTATCCTTTGTGCTATCTTTGTACCGATACCCTTTATCTTTGTGAAAGCCTTTGAATCCCCCGTTGCAACCGCAAGCGCAAACTGTGACGGAGTGCAGGCTGAAAGTATGGCAAGACCTGCCTTCGGGCCTACTCCGCTGACAGATATGAGCATACGGAAGCTCTTAAGCTCCTCCTTAGTTGCAAAGCCGAAAAGCTCCACCGCGTCCTCCCTTACGGAGAGGTGAGTGTAAAGCTTGACCTCGCTTTTGCCTGCAATCTGCTGCAAGGTGGAAAAAGTAGTTTTGCAGGCATAGCCCACGCCTGCACATTCTATTACGGCAAGGTCGCTCTCGGTATGAACGAGCTTTCCGCTAAGTGAATATATCATATTATTTCTCCTCAAAATTTTTCATAACACGCCTTGTGTTCACCGAAAGCCCGTGAGTTATAGCGATAGCCACTGCGTCCGCTGTATCGTCAGGCTTCGGGATAGCTTTAAGATGAAGCATGGTCTTTGTCATTTCCTGCACCTGCTTTTTTTCGGCACGACCATAGCCGACTATGGAGCATTTCACCTGCAAAGGCGTATATTCATAGATTGGAATATTTCTTATTATGGCAGGAAGCAGGGTCACTCCCCTTGCCTGTGCAACGTCAATGGCAGTCTTTTCATTGGTATTGAAAAAAAGCTTTTCTATTCCCATTTCATCAGGCTTATAGGTGGTTATTATCTCGGTCATATCATCATAGATGACTTTCAGCCGTCTGTTGAAATCCATATCCGATGAAGTGGTTATTGCACCGTAGTCAACAACAGTGAATTTTCCGCTGTTGTATTCAAGTACTCCGAATCCCACAATGGCGTAGCCCGGGTCGATACCAAGTATTCTCAAATCCACTCCTCCGTTCAATTTCAACGCTATCCTATAATGACCCTATTATAACAACTAATTATACCATATTTTTCGGTCAAATGCAAGCAAAACGCTGAGTTTTCACCTATTTCTCACAAGGCGAAAATGTAGAAATGCCACTTTGTGAAAAGTCTGTTTTTGGCTAAACTGACTATAGAACAAAACAGCGGTCATCAGGTATACCCCTGACGCCGCTGTTATCTTTTTATGCTGTATTTTCTAAGTGGCGACTTCCACAATCTTTGGAGGATAAGACCATTGAGCGTGCCTGTGAGAATGCCGCTTATTATGAGATAAGGCAAAAGGCTGAACACCGCCCATGTGCCTGATATCACTGCCGCCGCACAAAGCTGTCCTATGTTATGAAAAAAGCCGCCGAAAACCGAAGTCACCCAAAGCTGGTTTTCACCAACTCTCGAAACCGCAATGCACATGGCGAGATACGCTAAAATTCCGCCTGTGAGTGAGAACGCAAAGCTCACCACAGTTCCGTAAAGTCCTGCCGCAAGGACTATCCTCAAAAGCAGCACCAAGCCTGCTTCTTTTCTGCCGACAAAAAGCATTGCTGCCATTGTGACGATATTTGCAAGCCCAAGCTTCATGCCGCCTATGGGCATAACAGGGAATTGTGCCTCCACCATGAAAATGATAAGTGACAAGGCGGTAAAAATTCCTATAAGGGTGATTTTTTGTACTGATATCTTCATACTTCCACCCCTATATCACAGCATCAGCAGAGGTCTCACCGACTATTTTTATCACAAGCTTGTGCGGTGCACAAATGACGGTCTGTCCTGCGTGGGATATCTTTCCTGCATGAACACAGGTCTGGTTCGAGCAATCTGCGACAGACACCCAAATGCTTCCCTCGCCAACGGTTATGGTATTAGTGCCGTTTTCTGTTTTTATCTCAAAGGAATACTCCTTATCGGGTGAAAGGTCAAAAACTGTCTTTATTAGCTTGCCGTTTTCATATATCTCGGCAGAATTTTCTCCGTTCTTTCCACCTGTGAGGAAAATAAATATCAGGCAAGCAGCGATAACAGCCGCAAAAACTGCCGCCCATATGAAATTCTTTCTTTTTACCACTGCCGCACTCCCCTTTTTACAGTATATCTGTTGTTATGAGTATACCACAGCCGTTCTTTTTCGTCAAGACAAACGGCAAGTGTCTGATTTTTTGTACTTAAATATTACAGCAAGGTTACAACAAGGTACAAGATTTCGTACAGTTGTAACATTGCTGTAATTTTCGCCGAAAAAGCCGAAAAAATTGTCGAAAATTTATCAAAATATCCTTATTCACTATTGATTTTTTGAATGGGGTGTGTTAAAATATAAGAGTTGAATATTCTATTGTTAAGAGTATGTGAACATTTGTTCTTTTTATAGACCGCCATAGCCTGCATTATATGGGCAGATTTAACGATTGCTTGGGCGTATGTTAAATGATTTTAACCAAATCGTTGAAATTCTTGCTTTTTGCTTTTATTTTGCCTGTGGCTGTGGTATAATAATCTGAGCGTCGGCAGAGAGAGAAGCCGACAATCTCGTTAAGGAGTGTGTAAACTTGGAGAAGTTTGTTATACATGGAGGTAAGCCGCTGCATGGTACTGTGCAGATAAGCGGTGCAAAAAACGCTGCTGTTGCATTGGTTGCGGCAACTATCCTGTGCGACGAGCCGTGCGTTCTTGAGAACGTGCCTGAGATAAGCGATATAACTAAGTGCATGAAGATCCTGCGTGAAATGGGCGCAGAGGTCAGACTTTTAGATAAAAATACTATATATTTTGACACAAAGGGCATTGAAAAGCCTGAAGTGCCATATGAGCTTGCAAGAACCATGAGAGCGTCATGCTATTTTCTTGGCACGCTGCTTGGAAGATTTCACGAGGCTTTTGTTCCGATGCCGGGCGGCTGTGACCTTGGCGACAGACCTATAGATCAGCATTTGAAAGCATTCAAGGCGCTTGGTGCGTCTGACGAGATAGTGAACGGAGCTAATCATGTCACAGCAGACGAGCTTGTGGGCAATCAGATCTACTTTGACTTTGTTACAGTTGGCGCAACTATGAATGCAATATTTGCCTCTGTAAAGGCAAAGGGGCTTACTATAATCGAAAATGCGGCGAAAGAGCCTCATATCGTTGACCTTGCGAACTTCCTTAACTCAATGGGTGCTGATATTAGAGGCGCAGGTACAGACGTTATCAAGATAAGAGGCGTTGATTACCTCAAAGGCGTTACCTATGCGACTATCCCTGACCAGATAGAGGCAGGCACTTATATGGTAGCGGCGGCTGCCACAAAGGGCGACGTTGTTATCGCAAATGTTATCCCTAAACACCTTGAGTCTATCACGGCAAAGCTCCGCAAGGTAGGCGTAAACGTTGAGGAAAGTGACGAGAGCGTTCATGTATGGGTGGACGGTCCGCTAATGAAAACTTCTATAAAAACTATGCCGCACCCTGGCTTCCCTACTGATATGCAGCCGCAGTTCTCAACACTGCTGACGCTTGCTGAGGGTACGAGCATCGTTACAGACGATATTTTTGACAACAGATTCAGATATGTGGCTGAGCTTAGAAGAATGGGCGCTGACATTTCTGTTGACGGCAAGGTGGCTGTTATTCAGGGCGTTGGCAAGCTCAAAGGCGCTCCTGTTGTAGCAACTGACCTGAGAGCAGGCGCTGCCATGGTGATAGCAGGACTTGCCGCAGAGGGCACTACTGAGATAGACAATATTTTCTACATCGAAAGAGGATATGAAAAGATAGATGAGAAGCTCAGAGGGCTTGGAGCTGACATTCAGCGTGTTTACAAGCCTGACGCTAACGAAATGGAGCTTAGCGGCTGATAAATATTGATAACACTGCGGCGGCATATTATTTGCCGCCGTTTTTTACAGCATTTGAGAGGACATGATATGGAGCTTTTTATTTCCGACCTTGACGGAACGTTGCTTAACGGCAATGCAGAGGTGACGGAGTTCACAAGAGACACTTTGAACAGGCTCATGGCAAAGGGGCTTAACTTCACTGCCGCCACTGCAAGGACGCTTGCTTCCGCAGGAAAAATACTTTCGGGGCTTGACCTGAAGCTTCCCGTTATACTTATGAACGGCGTGCTTATTTATGATATGGCGGAGAAAAAATACGTCAAGATAAACAGCCTTTCCAGGGAGCTTTGCGGTCTTATCATAGGTCTTTCAAAAGGGCTTGGTTTAGAGCCTTTTATGTACTCGGTTTCAGATAACCAGCTTTCCACAAGATATGAGAGGCTTATTTCACCTGCAATGAAGAGCTTTTACAAGGAACGCAGAGAGAAATATTACAAGTCTTTCACGCAGGTCAGTGACCTTTCTCAGTACATCGACAATGTGATATACTTCACATTTATTGCAGAAAAAGAAAAACTTGCACCGCTGTATGACGCTCTTAAAGGAAATGAAAAGCTGAACATCACATACTATTATGATGTTTATGACCCCAAGCTTTGGTATCTTGAAGTGTTCTCTTCGGTGGCTTCTAAGGAGCAGGGCGTGAGGTATCTTCGTGAGAATTACGGCTTTGACTTTGTCACGGCTTTTGGCGACAACACCAACGATCTGCCTATGTTCAAGGCGGCTGATAAAAGCGTGGCGGTAAAAAACGCCTGCAAAGAGGTGCTTGAAGGCTGTGACGAGGTGACAGGCACAAATGAGGAGAACGGCGTTGCAGAGTATCTTCTGAAAACTTTTGAAAGGAATTATTTATGGCAAGGATATATCCACTTTTTTCATCAAGCAAGGGCAACAGCTCTTTTATCGGCAACAGTGACGGCGGGATACTTGTTGACGCAGGAGTATCCTGCAAACGTCTTTGTGAGGCTTTGAAAGCTAACGAGATCGACCCTGCTGTGATACAGGGAATTTTTATCACACACACTCACTCTGACCATGTTTCGGGGCTTAAAGTTCTCACGAAGAAATATCATATCCCTGTATTTGCCCAAAAGACCAATCTTGAGATACTTGTATCTGACGGCAAAATAGACCCTGCCTGTGATGTCAACGAGGTGGACGGCAATGAAGTGTGCATAGGAGATTATGCCGTAAAAGGTTTTGCCACATTTCATGATACCCCTGCAAGCTGTGGATATCAGATAAAGACCCCTGACGGCAAGCAGGTGTGCGTATGCACCGACCTTGGCACTGTTACAAACGAGGTCGATATGCACCTGAGCGGTTCTGACCTTGTTTTGCTGGAGTCAAATTATGATGAGTCAATGTTGAAAAATGGACCTTATCCATACGAGCTGAAAAGGCGCATCGCTTCAGACCACGGCCACCTTTCAAACTCTGCCTGCGGAGAACAGCTAAAAAAGCTTATGACAGCAGGTACATATAAATTTATTTTAGGGCATTTAAGTCAGGAAAACAACACGCCTTTGCAGGCTGAAAACTCGGCTGTGGGAGCACTTGGGGATTACGAGCGCAACAGCGACTATATTTTACATATAGCAAAGCCTGAGGGCAGCGGAATGGCGGTGGCATTTTGATAAGGATAAATCTTATTACAGTTGGAAAGCTGAAAGAAAAATACTGGCGTGACGCTGCGGCGGAATACTCAAAGCGGCTGGGGGCGTTCTGCAAGCTTGAAATAGTTGAGCTGAACGAGTCGAGGTTATCTGACAACCCCTCCGAAAAGGAGATAGCGGCGGCGCTTGAAAACGAAGCAAAAGCCATGAAAAGCTACACTGACATCAAGGGTGCATACAATATTGCCATGTGCATTGAGGGCAAGCAGCTTTCAAGCGAAAAGCTATCCAGAAAGCTCAGCGAATGTGGTCTGAACGGATTCAGCACAGTGAATTTCATAATAGGCTCGTCATTCGGCATTGCCCCTGAGATAAAGGCGAAAGCTGACCTACGCTTATCAATGTCAGAAATGACATTTCCGCACCAGCTTGCAAGGATAATGCTTTTGGAGCAGGTTTACAGGGCGTTTCAGATAAGTGCTAATACTAGGTATCATAAATGAATTTCGGATATGACAAAACCGCCGCAGCCAAACTCGGTTGCAGCGGTAATTTTATCTGCTATGAATTTTTGTTCTTGCTGTAATACTCTGTCTGCTTATCGTAGACCACTTTCGGCGTGTAACGTTTTATTGCCTTGTTGTTTACCTTGATGTCAAGCTTTTCTACCCAGCTTGTTAATTTCTTCTGAAATTCATCGCTCTTCATTTCTTTTAGAATATCTTCATGTTTGTCCTTGGCATATTCTGTATCTCTTTCCTTAATATCGCCCTTGATAAGAATGTAATATGCGTTATCGTCCTCATAAGCTGTTGCAACGTCTGTGCTCATACCGCTTACTTCTTTGAGTATCTTGCCGTTTGTAGTGTCTTTCTGTGAATCGTCCATAGCACCGTAGTTCATCATTTTCTCATTTGCATATGGGTCAGGCTCTGATGATGAGCTGTCCGTTGACGAGTCGCTGTCTGAAGCGGAGCTTGAATCTGCTGTGCTGTCAGATACAGAAGATGTATCGTCGGAAGCTGTGGAGCTTGTGTCTCTCTCTGCTACGGAAGATGTGTCGTCAGAAGTCGTGCTGCTGTCTGAGGCTGATGAATCGCTGTCAGCGGCGGAACTGGAATCTTTGGCTTTCTTTGAAGCAACGTAGTCGTTGTACTCGTCTATAATGCTATCGAAATCGTCAAACGAAACGCCCTGAGCCTTTTCAAGGAACTCATCTCTTTTTGCCTTGGCTTCCTCATTTGCAGCGGCTGCCGAATCTGTAGAGGAGTCAGTGGCTGATGATGAAGAATCAGTTGATGCTTTAGTTTTTGCAAAGGAAATGGATTTATATCTCAGGTAGTTATCATCAAGATACTTCACCATTTCATCGTCTGAAACGGCTTCCTCGCCGCCCTCTGCATAGTAGTGATCAAAAAGCTCTTCCCTCATTTTCGAGCCTTTGAGCGCAAGCTTTACAGATTCCTTTGAGATACCCTCTGACTCGTAAAACTCGCCCTGAGAATCCCATGTGCTGCTTATGCTGTTATTAATGGACTTTATATCCTCATCTGAAAGAGTAAGTCCAAGCTCGTTGAACTTGTCAACTACAGCCGCATACTCCTTAGTTGCAGTGAGAGCATAGTCTGAAAGATACTCGTCAAATGCCTTTCCGTCTATCTTCTGATCGAAATAGTCTTTTTTGATGCCTTTCTGATAATACATCATCGTCATTTGATATGACATTTCTGTAAGCTCATTATAAATGTAGATACCTGCGTTTATCTTGCTGTCACCTACTGTCATCACATAGCTTGTGTCCGAGCAAGCGGTAAGGCTCGCAGTACAAAGCAATGCGGCAGTAAGAGCAGCCGTTATTTTTTTAGCTTTAGCCATTTTATTATCCATTCCCTTTCCGAAAAAATCGTCTTACTAACAGGCAGAAAACCGCCTTAACTTTTACATTATACTACATTTGAGACTATAAGTCAAGTGGATATGTGTCTCTCACACGCAAAAACGGACGATCACTGACCGTCCGTTGTAATACACTAATATTTTATCTATTGCTATTTCCTGTTTTTATGTCTTTCCAATTTACTTGCGTACATTATCTTATCCGCCTGTGTAAACATATCTTCAAGCTCGTGGATATCTGTTATATGTTTACAAATACCGCCTATACTAACGCTGACCTCAAATTCGTTATCTGCAAACCTGTTATATACCTTAAGGCGGTCGTTGACCCTTGCAGAAAATCGTTCAGGATAGTTGTCGTTATAGTCGTTACAGCCTATCACCACAAACTCATCGCCGCCTATCCTTGCACATATCTCGTGATTTTTTGTCGATGCCAAAACTGCGTCTGCGATCGCTTTTATTGCAATATCACCGCTGTTATGGCCGAAATTATCATTTATATTTTTAAGGCGATCCATATCGCATACAGCGATAAAGACCTTATTTTTTGGTTCTGACATTCTGTCAATAACAAACTGAATATTTCTCTCGACTCCAATTCTCGAATAAACGCCCGTCAAAGCGTCACGGACTGCAAGATTAGCTATGGAGTTTTGTATCCGCATTGATTCCAGAGCATTGCTTACATGATTTGTCCAATTACGATAAGTGATATCTATCGTTTTTATTTCGTCACCGTAAGACAACACAGCATAGCCATAGCACCGATCTATAAAATGTACCGGGGTGATAAAGAATGCACAAGGGCTTTCACGCTCTTCATCCAGATCAGGAAATATCTCTTTGAGTTCAAAAGGATCATGGAGAGTTCTGCTTTTGCCGTCAACGTTTCTTATATAAAGCACCATATCTTCTGTATATTCCTTTGGAACAGCGGAGATCTCACCGACTATCTCATGCTCTCCAAGGCAATCCTCATTAAGGCAGAGATAATACCTCTTCTGACCAATGATAAGATAGAGAAAATATTGTATCCTGGCCATCAGATCATCGGGATCTTTAGAGCAAGCCATTATATCGGTCATACTGCTGTCCAAAAAGTCATGATAATTCATCTTGTTCTGAGGAGATAGCAAATCACGTTTTGTATAGCTATAATCCTCATGACAGCCACAGGAAGCACCTATCTCCACCTTGCCGCCGTCCTCTATAAGTCCCTGCGGTTCAACGCCTTTGATCCTTGCCTCAATGGTCATTACTGCGTTCACGCCAGTTTCAAAGATCGGCGGTGAGCACGATGTTATAGCTGGCACGCAATGGATAGCCTCGTCTATTGCGTCATAACCTGCAACTATCATATCCTCAGGCACGCTCAGACCATTTTTCTGATATTCATGAACAACGCCTATAGCCATATAATCTCCACAGCAAACAATAGCGTCTGGCTTTTTACGTCTGCCATAGATGATATTATTTGCCACCTCTGCCGCTTTATCATACCAGAAGCCTCCGTCAAAGCAGACAAAGTCCGGATCATACTCTATGCCATGCTTTTCAAGGGCACGCTTATATCCCGCAAGCCGTTCACGAGTGGTGGCAATCTCCAGCGGACCGCTCAAAAAGAGTATCTTCCGGCATCCATGGACCTCGATAAGATGTTCTGTCAATTGCATAAAGGGTTTTTCGTCACGGGTATAAATACTTTCATAGTCCTTATAGCTTCCATCTATAAAAACCACAGGAACATGACATTTCTCATCTATATCCCTGCATATTTTGTCAAAAAGCCCAGGCATTTTTAATGTATCTGCCAAAACGATAACGCCATCGAGCTTATCATAATTTATGGCGTCATATATCTGCATTTCTCCAACAGACACTGCTTTTAAGAATGACTCTTTGACAAAGCTTGTGAAGATAAGCACATCATAGTCAAGCTGAAAAGCCTTTGTCATTATGCCTTTCAGCAATCTTTCCTGATAATAGCTTTCTGCTTCAGACAATATTACTCCAATGCGTTTTCTTCCCAAAATGTCTCACCTTCCCTATAATGTCGCATTTAGACGCACTGCACCCTACAGTTATTCAAATATTATATCACATTTGCCTCGAGTTGTCAAAGGCATTTTGTGAATTTTCGTAAACATTTTAACGGCTATTTTATTTTTGTGGTAAAATTATTAAGCTATTTTCAACATTACCAATGCATATATTTGATTAAATTTGTTACAAATAAACTAAATGATTCACTTAATCGTTTTCTGAATTGCGAAAATTTTCGGTAACATGTTCATATAGAAAACAAAATGAAAACTTTTCAGAATATTGTTAATAAATAAAACATCGCAGAGAAAACTTTTTTTACACGGTACTTCCGAATAAGAAAAGAACAAAAAAGTTTGAAAAATGTCTTGACAAGTAAAAGATCATATGGTATAATATTAAAGTCGCTTAGATAGTGTGACACATATAAAAAAATGATAAACTGGAGAAGTCGCCTAGCCCGGTTTATGGCGCACGACTGGAACTCGTGTATGGGTTAATAGCTCATCGAGGGTTCGAATCCCTCCTTCTCCGCCAAAAAGTCTCGTAAACACGTTGTTTGCGAGACTTTTTATTTTCTAAAGATATGGCACGCAAAAAAACTTCATAAAGCAAAAAAAATCGGACAGCCCGAAGACTGTCCGATTGAATGTTTTGTGATTATTCTATGGTCGTGATGTCGCTTCCGAACCAAGTTGTTGATATCTCAGCAAGCTTGCCGTCCTGCTTCATTTCGTGAAGGATCTCCTCGATCTTGTCGCAAAGTGCCTGATCGCCAAGTCTGAATCCGATAGCGTACTCCTCTGGGTCAAGGCCGTCAGGAAGCACCTTGTAATCCTTGCCTGATGTGGATATCTCGTAGTTTGCAACTACTGAGTCAAGGAACGCTGCGTCTACCATGTTAAGCTCCAACTGCTGGAGGGCTTCAACATTTGTTGCAAGCTCTGTTGTTGTCGCACCATTTGCTACAACGTCAGATGCAAGAAGTGTTTCCTGTGCTGTTGAGCCGTTCTGTACGGCAATGTTCTTGCCTGCAAGATCAGCCTGTGAAGCAACGTCGCTTGAGCCGTTTACAACGAATACCATTTCATTCTTCATGTAAGGCTCGCTCATGAGCATTACTTTCTTTCTCTCATCGCTGACAGAAAGGCCGTTCCAGATACAATCTATTGTGCCTGCATTAAGGTCCTGCTCCTTTGTATCCCAGTTTACAGAGTAAGTTTCAAGCTCTACACCAAGTCTTGAGCAAACTTCCTTTGCAACGTCGATATCAAAGCCTACAATGTTGTCGTTCTCGTCTGTATAGCCCATTGGCTTGAATGTTGGGTCAAGACCAAGCACAAGCTTGCCTGAATCAAGAACTTTCTGAAGTGAGTTATCCTCGCCTGTTGCAGCGGCTGTGCTGTTTGTGCCTGCTGCTGATGAAGAATCAGATGTGCTTCCGCAGCCTACAGCCAAAAGCATCATGGCAGCAGCGGAAAGTGATGCGATAGTCTTAAAAATAGATCTTTTCATTATTAACTTCCTTTCGGGTATCGTCAAAATACCATTTCATACGTTTTAACACTTTAATATAATAACATATTATAACGTCACTGTCAATTATCATTATTGCCCAAACCTTTGCAGGCTGTGGGTGCTTTTTCATAGAAAATGACCGCAGATAGGCGAAAATCAGCACTTACCAAGCTTTTTCGCTCTTTCCATGAACCTTGCATACTTGCCTATTACCGCTTCTCCCTGTGTGATACCTGCATTTTTCAGTATCTCCAAAGGCTTTTCGGGATAGTCGGCTGTGTATTCAAGCTCCAACTCATAGTCTGTCACGCCGAGATATTCGCTTTTATCAAGGCATATCTCAACATGGTCGAAATCGGTGCAGAGCTTGCGCTGAGTATGCAAAGAGCCTGCAAGGTCAGCGGCAGGGAAATCTCTCCCCACAAGCTGTGAAAGCTCCTGTGCGGTGAGCTTTTCTGGCAGGCTGTCAAGCTGTTGTTCATACTCTTTTTTCACATGAAGCGCACCGTTTTCGGAGATAGGTGCTTTAAGCTGCAAAAAATATTTTTCGCCTATCTGCCTGACACGGATACTTGTCATGCCCGTATCCTGCTGTGGAATATAATAAAAATTGGTCTGCTCGATTATTTTGTTCCACTGAAAAAGCTTTTCAGCGGTGTTATATTGTTCTTTTGTGAGAGAAATTTTTATCCCGCGCTCTATATTTTCGCTCATGATATCCTCCTGAATATATTATCATTTTACTATATTATAGCAGTATCATGCCCTAAAGTCAACTGGCGTAAAAGGTTGACAAAATCCCATAAAAATAGTAGAATTTAAGTATATGATTTTAAGGAGAGTTTGAGATGTCAAGAATATTGACGCCACAGCAGAAGATAGAGCGGAGCATCGTTACTGATTTTCGCAGAGATATATGGAATAAATTCGTAATGGGATATGAGCGTTACGATATGATAAAGCCGGGGGACAAAATAGCGGTGTGCATATCAGGTGGCAAGGACTCAATGCTTCTTGCTAAGTGTATGCAGCATTTGCAGAAATATCAGGGCATGGACATAGGGCTAGAATTTATTGTAATGAACCCCGGCTACAGTGGCGCAAACAGACAGAGGATAATCGACAATGCGGCACTTATGGGAATACCAATAAAAATGTTTGAAACAAAGGTCTTTGACATTGCATACAACACAAAACGGAACCCATGCTATCTTTGTGCAAGAATGAGGCGTGGCTGGCTTTACAAATTTGCGCAGGATCTTGGATGCAACAAGATAGCTTTGGGACATCATTTTGATGATGTTATAGAAACCATACTCATGAGCATGGTCTATGGAGGACAGATTCAGACTATGATGCCGAAGCTACACTCAAGGAACTACGCAGGCATGGAGCTTATCAGACCACTGTACATGGTGAAAGAGGCGGACATTATACGCTGGGTGGAGCAGAACGATCTGCATTTTATCCGCTGTGCCTGCCGTTTCACTGAGAGCTATGAGGGGTTAGAGAAAAAGGGTGAAGTATCAAAGCGTCAGGAAATGAAGGAGCTTATAGCAAAGTTTCGTGCCACCAATCCCAACATTGAAAACAATATTTTCAAGAGCGTTTATAACGTCAATCTGCGCACTGTGATACAATACGAATACAAGGGCAAGAAGTACAATTTTATGGACACATATGATGATTACGACCCAAGCGTTCAGGCAGATGACGATGACGATGAGGGAATAGAGTAAAAAAGTTGTAAAAAGGGCTTGACAAAGCGGCAGAGATAGTGTATAATATATTACTGTAATTGGTTTGCTGCTATGGCTCAGTAGGTAGAGCACGTCCTTGGTAAGGACGAGGTCACCGGTTCAAGCCCGGTTAGCAGCTCCATATTGGTGATACTAAATGGATATTCACCTGAAAAAGCCCGTATTTACGGGCTTTTTTGATGTTTAGAAAACGAAAAATTCTAATGTAAAACCGTGGATGCTTTTCACCGGTTTTCACGAAAAAAAGAGAGTCGAACCCTACACAACAAAAAATATCGAACATAACGGCAGACTTTGAGCAGATTTCGCTCTGAGCCTGCCGATTTGTTATGAAAAAATATTCACAAAGTTTTAAAGGCTGTTTTGTCTGTTGTCACGAATTTAAGTGACGATGATAGAACAGCCTTTTTTTCATTTCTAAGTAAAGGTTGTGATACCAATGTGGCAGCTATGCTATTAAAAAGCAAAAACTATACGAACGGAGGAATACCAATGAATGAAAAACTTGTGATCAATGCAAATCTGCTCCGCAAAGAGCCAGAGTTCGGTACAAGAGTTTGCGTGGTGGAAAAGGCAGAAGCAGTCACCCACGACAAATTTGAACGCCTGAAAAGGCATCCGATGTGGGACAATGATCTGATCACAGAAAACACGGACCTTATGTTCTGCGACATCAATAATGAGTATCATTGTCTGCTCATATACGATGAAGATCAGGGCGACGGTCTGCTGATCGAATCAGAGGGTGCACCTTATGCACGATATGCTCAGTATATTCCAAATGCAAAACTGCTTTACGAAAATCATATGCAAACGCATTTGCAGGAAATGAAATTTTACTGTCCTCTTGAGATCAGCAGATGGGACGATGATGAATACAATGAAATCTCTCCCAATGAGGCCGCTGCTTACGAATCGGAGATAAATCATTTTATCAGCGATTTTAATCTGCCTGAGGAAAAAGAGCGAGGTCTGATGCATTGGTACAATAGAGGAAATTCTGTTGACCGAAAGGTGTTTTCGGCATTTATGTCTGTCGAAGAAAATGACGGAGAACTTGTGGGAGTGATCACAGCAAGCGTTTACGGTCAGCTTACGGAAGATGAACTTGAAGATCTCCGTGAATATTTTATCGGTCAGCTCAGCGACGGTGCAGGAGAGAGTCTGGAACAAAGACCGATAAAAACTTCTGACGGCGAGATCTATGTCAGCTTTTGGAGCTTTGATGACAGTTGGTCATTGCAAACGGCGGAGGAAATGGCTCGCAATCAATTCAAAGAGCTGACCGAAGAACCCGAAACGGAAATGACATTGTGAGGTAATTTATGATGTATGACGAAAAGAAAATTGAATGTCTGAAAGAACGATATCCCGAAGGCACTCGCATCTGCCTTGACCAAATGAACGATGACCCGTTCCCTGTTGAGTCGGGGACGTTTGGCAAGGTCGATCACGTTGATGACATCGGCACTTTGCATTGTATCTTTGACAACGGAAGAACGCTCGGAGTTATCCCGGGTGTGGACGATTTTCACGTTATCAGAGAAGGATCGGAACAAACTGAGGAAGAAGAAATGAATATGTCAATGTAACGGTCAAGTTAAGACAACTTGGCCGTTTTTTATTGCAGAAAGGAACGTGGTAAATGATAAAATATTTCGATATCTTTGCAGGTATCGGCGGATTCCGCTCAGGACTTGAAAAAGCAGGCGGATTCAAGTGCGTCGGTTACTGCGAGATAGATAGTGCGACACGTTCCTAATTGAAAAGATTAGGCACTAATAAAAGAACGTGAAAAAGTTTTCTTTATTAGGAGAACTGATAATCCGAGAGGTGGAATGACGGAGTAACGCCCTGAAACGCCTTCCCTGATACTCCGACTGGCATTATTGGGAAACCGATTTTGTCAGAAGCTCGGTGAAGTCGGCTGAGAGATACCGTAAATCTGCTTATGTGGATACGAAAGCTGTTCAGAGGTGAACGGTGTATCCTATAGGTCGGGGGTCTATAAAATATATATGGTGAGAATGACAGAAATGTCTGACGAATCTGCGAATGTACGGGTCTAAATCTCGAATATGCAGAAATGCATATACTGCTTGAATGCGGTGACAGTGAGGTAAAGTAAAATTTGTCAATATGAAATACCTTGGAGTGTTAAAGGCACTGCCAAGCTGTCAGGTCTATAGCAGACACCTAAGTATATATGTAAAGATAGGATTATCGGAACGTGGCAGTCTACAATACGCATTATGCGGTACAGACGAAGAACAATAAGCTGTTTTGATTGTGGGCAAAGTAGTGGCATTACCGTTGATGTTTTCTGCAATGGAAAACGGAGAGACAGCCACAAGTCAGTATTACAAAAGAGTTATAGGTATTAAAATTCATAGCTTCGAGTATGATTAGGATTTTATCCGAGAAAAACAATCCCGAAAGGGGGGAGTTGCCTATGACAAAGGAAAAGAAACAGAAAAAGTTAAGATACTTGGAATATTATGATTTGCAGGAATGCTTTGATGATATGTATGCTAAAAGCAGACAAGGTGAAGTTTTCACAAATCTTATGGAGTTAATATCCTCAGAAGAAAATATACGGCTTGCATACAGAAGCATTAAACGTAATTCAGGCAGTCATACAAGCGGAACGGATAAATTAAATATCAAGGATATTGAAAAGCTATCCGCTGAAAAATTAGTTGAGATTATTCAGAGAAAATTGAAATTCTACAAGCCAAAAGCTGTGCGGCGAGTAGAAATACCAAAGCCGAACGGTAAGACCAGACCGTTGGGAATACCGACAATAGTTGACCGACTGGTTCAGCAGTGTATACTTCAAGTGCTTGAACCGATATGTGAAGCAAAATTTCATAAAAGAAGCAACGGTTTTAGACCGAACAGGTCAACGGAACACGCAATAGCACAATGTGATAGATTGATACAGCTAACACATTTGCATTATGTCGTAGATGTGGATATAAAGGGATTCTTTGACAATGTAAATCATTCAAAGCTGATACGTCAGATGTGGGCTATGGGAATACGAGATAAAAAGCTGATATGCATAATCAAGCAAATGCTGAAAGCACCTATTGTATTGCCAAATGGTGATATGATTTACCCTACAAAGGGCACACCACAGGGAGGTATTTTATCACCCCTGCTTGCAAACATAGTGCTCAATGAATTGGATTGGTGGGTAAGCAGTCAATGGGAGACAATGCCTGCACATAAAGAATACAAGCTGCGTATGGACAGGAATGGTAATCCCATAAGAAGTCATATATACAGGGCATTCAGAACAAGCAATCTGAAAGAAATGTATATTGTGAGATATGCAGACGATTTTAAAATTTTCTGTCGTAAAAGGAGCGATGCAGATAAAATTTTCATTGCCGTAAAGCAATGGCTAAAAGACAGATTAAAGTTGGAAATCAGCGAAGAAAAATCAAAGGTGGTCAATCTCAAAAAGAATTACTCTGAATTTTTAGGTTTTAAATTAAAAGCGGCACGGAAAGGAGGGAAATACGTCGCCAGGTCTCATATGTCCGATAAAGCGGTTAAAAAAGAAACGGAAAAATTAAAACAGCAAATCATTGTCATACAGCACAGCAAAGATAGTATAAGTATGACAACTAACATACGGCAGTACAATTCTATGGTTATTGGAATTCATAATTATTATAGATGTGCAACTTGTGTAAATCCTGATTGTATGGAAATACAATTTCGAATCAACAAGTTATGGTATAACCGTTTAAAAGGACAAATAAGCAGACAAGGCAGCATACGCCATAAATATATAGCAGACAGATACGGAAAAAGCAAAATGATTCGGTTTCTGAATCAAGAACCAATATGTCCGATAGGATATGTTCAGACAAAAAACGCTATGGATAAGAAAAACAAGATATGCAAATATACGGCTGAGGGCAGAGAGGAAATTCATAAAAGTTTGAAATTCGACAAATGCGTTACGTCGGTGCTTCATATGCTTGCAAGATCGTATCTGCCGAACAGAAGCGTTGAATATATGGATAACCGAGTTTCACTGTATGCCGCACAATATGGAAAATGCGCCGTTACTGGCAAGGTGCTTTGGATTGATGAAATACATTGCCATCATAAAAAGCCTATTAGTCAAGGCGGTACAGATGAATACAAAAATCTTGTGATAGTTCACATTGATGTCCACAGATTGATTCACGCTGTTAAACCCGAAACAATACAAGCATATCTGATAAAAATAAAACCCAATAAATCTCAGCTTAATAAAATCAATAAATTCCGAATATTAGCAGGAAATCCTGCAATTTAAGCGTTTCAATAACTTTGAAAGTAATACCAATCTAACAAATTTGTAATATTGATGGAACGCCGTGTGCGGTGAAAGTCGCATGCACGGTGTGAAACGGGGGAAAACTCGGAGATTATATCAAAGAGTTACCTATCGTTATAGTATGCAAAGAAAGCCTATGAAACTTTGTATGATACAGAAGGTGAGGTGTTTTATGATGACGCAAGAAAAATCGACCCTAACGAACTGCCCGATCTCGACCTTATATGCGGAGGATTCCCTTGCCAAAGCTTTTCAATCGCTGGAAAACGAAAAGGATTCAGCGATACCCGAGGGACTCTCTTCTTTGAGATCGCCAGGATTGCCGCCATTAAAAAACCTAAGTATCTGCTCCTTGAAAATGTTCCCGGTCTCCTATCGCATGACCAAGGCAGGACGTTTGCGGCCATCCTTAGTACGTTGGATGAATTGGGGTACGATGTCGTATGGGAAGTGCTTAACAGCGCAGATTTTGGTGTGCCCCAATCCAGAAAAAGAGTGTATATTATCGGATTTCATAGAGAAAAGTGTGCCGGAAAAGTATTGTCTTTCACGGACGCAAATCCAAAAACTCTTGTCCAAAGAATTCCCGGAAAGGAAGGAAACCGAGTCTACTCCGCCGACGGACTGAGCATAACCCTTACAAGTCAGGCAGGCGGTTTCGGCGGTAAAACAGGACTTTATGAGATAATGGGACTGCCAATAAAATCAAAAACAAAGTCGGGATATCAGATAGCATTGCCCGGTGACAGTATTGACCTTGCATATCCAAATATGAATTCAAGGCGTGGAAGAGTGGGCAAGGAGATAGCCCATACCCTTACAACAAGCTGTAATCAGGGATATTACGCATTTGGGATAGATATGAATCCAGAGCCGAAGGTCACAGAGCTTGCAAGATGTATCACCGCAAGACAGGACAGCGGTATCGGTCATCACAAAGGCGAAAAATCCGGAGTAGTCCTCATAACAGACCCGATAGCCGTGCTTGATCCTGCAAAAGCAGAAACAAGACAGCAAGGCCGAAGATTTAAACTTCCAAACGAGCCTATGTTTACTTTGACCGTTACCGACAGACACGGGGTTGTGTACTGCGGGTATATCAGAAAGCTTATGCCTTTGGAGTGCTGGCGTTTGCAGGGCTTTACCGATGAGCAGTTCAACAAGGTCAAAGCCACAGGAATGTCCGATGCACAGCTGTACAAGCAGGCAGGAAATGCCGTGACTACAAATGTTATTGAGGCTCTGGCAAAGTATATTTTAGATATCGAAAAGGAGAATACAAATGGATAATATGGTGAAAACATTTGTGAATGAGGAGTTTGGCTCGGTGAGAACTATCGAGGAAAACGGGAAAATACTTTTCTGCGGCTCTGATGTTGCAAAGGCATTAGGGTACAGAAGGCCAAAAGATGCGATAAATGCTCATTGTAAGGGGGCTGTAAAACGCCGCCTCCTTACAAATGGCGGTGCACAGGAAATGAAAATGATATCCGAAGGTGATGTGTACCGCCTTATATCCCACTCCAGACTTCCCTCTGCTGAAAAATTTGAAAGTTGGATATTTGATGATGTCCTCCCAACTATCCGCAGAACAGGCGGTTATGTTACAAACGAAGAAATGTTTATTGAAAACTACCTGCCCTTCCTCGACGAACCGTACAAAAATCTTTTCCGTCTGCAAATGACGTTTATCAGCAAATTGAATGAACGTATCAGAAATGATAAGCCTCTCGTGGATTTCGCTCTGAACGTTGCCAACAGCGAGGATCTCATAGATATGAATGCTATGGCAAAGCTTGCGGCTGATAAAAATTTCAATATCGGCAGAACAAGACTGTTTCGCTGGCTGAAAGAAATGGGAGTGCTTATGTCAAACAATCTGCCGTATCAGAGATATATTGACCGCAGATATTTTGTTGTAAAAGAGTCGGTGTTCGAGGTCGAGGGTATGAAAAAGACTTATCGGCAGACGTTTGTGACGGGAAAAGGTCAGCTTTTTATCATAGGTCTGCTGAGAAAATATTACGGAAAGGAGATTTCGTGATGTCCAAAAAGCCAAAATGTCCGCTGATAGGTCAGGACGGAAATATATTCAATCTTATGGGCATAGCCTCAAAAACGGTGAAAAGGAACGGAATGTATGATGAGGCAAAGGAAATGTGCAGCAGAATAACATCTTCGGGCAGTTACTATGAGGCATTGAATGTTATCGGCGAGTATGTTGAGATCACGTCGACCGATGATGAACAGACAGAAGATGAGGATATGGAAATGGAGATGATGTAAATGACGTATTTGTTCATTGGAATGATGATAGGTGTTATCATCGGAACAACGATAGGTTCTCTTGCCGTTGCTTTTAAGTTTGCGGAAAAAGAGATCGCACGTCTTGATAAGGAGGTCAAAGATGCACACAAACAGAGTTAAAGCCAAAGTAGACTTCAAGTTCTGTATGGGTAATATTCCTGCAATGCTGAGAGCAACAAAGCCTGTGCTTTCGGAAAAGCAATACAAGGAGC
>ERZ1027255.11-NODE-11-length-92123-cov-10.195573_pt1 | contig 92123 bp, 79 predicted proteins | sample MGYA00519261_ERZ1027255 | MGnify/ENA primary metagenome ERZ1027255 (study PRJEB26926, sample SAMN06164399) | human gut metagenome | biome: ENVO:00009003; feature: ENVO:2100002; material: ENVO:00002003 | host: Homo sapiens | place: USA | collected 2012 ...
TCGCCTATCGAATTCTTCAATAACTATCGTGTCCAATATCATTGACAAACTAACAATTTGTACCATACCGCCCATAGTACTTGACAAATTCATCAACATGGTGTATAATCAACAGTGTTGACAATCAACCGCCTTGACATTTGGAGGAATAACAATGAACGATAAAACAGCCCAGCGTTTCGGAGAAGTTTTCAGACGATTTTTTGAAACAGGATATATGGACGACCTTGCAGAGCTTTTTCAGGGCGAAAGCAAAGTGATAGTCTATCTTAGCACAGCCGAGGGCATAGTCTACCCCTCAGATATAAGCCGTGACCTTATGATATCACGTCAGAGAGCAACGTCAGTGCTCAGTGCAATGGAGAAAAAAGGCTTTGTTAGCCTTGTGCGTGACCCTGAGGATAAACGCCGTGTGCAGGTGAAACTCCTCCCAAAAGGTGAAAAATCCATTGAAGAAAAACAGCAGCGTCTTGAAAAATATTTCAGCGTGTTCGTTGACGCACTGGGTGAGGAAAATCTCAAAAACCTCCTTGACAGCTCCGAAAAAGCTGTCGAGGCACTTGAACATACAATGAAAGGCAACTCTCAGAAAGTCTGAGGTGCGGAAAGGAAACTGCCATGAACATTTATAACGAATTTAGAAAAACGGCAATAAACCGCTATAGCAAGACCGCTCTCGTGATGATGAACGACGAGGGTGAAACAAAGGAATATACATTCGGACAGACTTTACAGCAGGCTGATGTTTTTTGCAGCCGCCTTAAAGCCATGGGCGTTGTGGCAGGGGATAGGGTCTGCATCGCCTCTGAGGGCAGACCTGAGTGGAATATCGCATTTCTTGCCTGTGCAAAGCTAAACGCCACAGCCGTCCTTCTGGATTATTCGCTTCCTGCGGCAGAGCTTGTCGCACTGGTGAAAAAGTCACAGCCTGTGTGCGTTGTCGCTTCTCAAAAGGCGGCAAAGAAGCTTACAAGCGTGAAAAATATACCTGTTCTCGATATTCAAAACCAGCTTGACAGACTTGACGGTTCAGGGGAAAATATACTCCGCCAAGGTGAAGTAGGCGACCCTGATATCGCAGTGATAATCTTCTCAAGCGGTACGACAAGGACAGCCTCAGGCATCATGCACACCCACGATTCTCAGATAAATTCCTGCAAAATGGTCTGCCGGTGCAACGGCATAACCGATAACGAACGCTATCTCGGAATCCTGCCAAACAGCCATATCTACGGACTTTTTGCACAGGTCTTAGCCCCTCTCCTCACAGGCGGAACAGTGTGCTTTATTGAGTCTCTCTCCGCAAAGGGTCTTTCCGCAGGCTTCCAAAACTTCAAGCCGACAGTTTTCCCGGGCGTGCCAAAGGTCTATGAGCTTTTGAAAACCCAGATAATGCAGCAAATTAACGCAAGCAAAGTATCTTCAGCACTTTTCAAGAAAATGTTTCCTGTTGCACTTCATCAGCGTAAGATCTACGGCATAAACAGCGGCAAAAAGATCTTCGCAAAGATTCACAAAGCCTTGGGCGGTGAGCTTAGATTTCTCTGTTCCGCAGGCTCGCCAATGTCAAAGGATACATTTGATTTCTTCTATGGCACAGGCTTTAATATTGTGAACAACTACGGTGCGACCGAAACGAGCATACCAACTATCGGCACATATGGCAAGCACGTCTATGCCGACACCTGCGGCAAGGCCTATCCTGATATAAAAGTTAAAATCGACCGCAGCGGTGAGCTTCTCATAAAGTCACCTTATATGATGATAGGCTACTATGGCGACAAAAAGTCCACAGATGAAGCTTTCAATCCTGACGGCTGGTTCAAGTCAGGCGACCTTGCAAGGTTCGATAAGCATAAAAATATCGTCATTCTCGGCAGATGTAAAGAAAATATCGTCCTATCCACAGGCAAAAAAGCCGCCCCTGACGATATCGAACAGGTCTATAGGGGTATCGAGAACGTTGACGAGCTTGTGGTCTGCGGAGTGCCTGCGAAAGAGGGAAGCTATGACGAGGTGCACGCCTTTGTGGTCTGTGCTGAGGATAAGCGTGAGCAGACGGAAGAAAAGCTAAAAGAGATAAGCTCCTCCGCAGGTCAGGCAATGAAACTGAGCGGCATACATTTTGTGGATTCTATACCAAGAACAGCTATTGGCAAGCCAAAGCGTTATCTGCTGAAGAAAATGGTCATGGAGGATAACCTTGACAGCCTTACAAAGCAGGCGAAAAATAGTATCGACCCGTCGGATATCCCGTCAATGGTGAGAAACGCCGTGGCAAAAATAGCACACGTTCAGCCGAATGAAGTCAAGCTCAATACAAAATTTTTGCAGGAGTTCACCATAGACTCCCTCTCAGCTATCGAGCTTGCATTGGAGATAGAGGAGTTCAGTGGGGTGCGTGTTGACGGCTGTATGGATAAGAACATGACAGTGGGCAAGCTTATCGCTCTCGTTCAAAACCCAAACCGCATAAAGCCGCAAACAGTGAAATCAATGCTCTATCCTCTGGACAAGAAAAAGATAGACTACCGTATTTACCGCTTTTACAGAAACCTCGTGACAGCGTTCTATGAAGTCAAGGTCGCAAATGAGGAAAACCTCCCTGATAAGGGCGGTTATATAATCTGTGCCAATCACGTTTCAAACTTCGATTTTATCTTCCTCACCCTGAATTTCAGATACGAGCGTTTTGCGAAATTCTGCTGTATGGCAAAGAAAGAGCTTTTTAACGGCAGTTTAGCCAGCCGACTTATAGTAAGAATAGGCGGTATGGTGCCTGTTGACAGAGGCGGCAGAGTAGACGAAACAATGGCGGCTCTGCGTAAAAAGCTTGGTCAGAAATGGGGTGTGCTGGTTCACCCGGAGGGTACAAGAAGCAAAACCGGTGAAATGGGCAAGTTCAAAAGCGGTGCAGCCGTCCTTGCTATCGAAGCCAATGTACCTATAGTACCGGCCTACATCAAAGGCGGACACGAGATATTCCCGCCAGACAGAAAGCTCCCAAGGCTTTTCAACTGGAAGCGTCTTAGCAAATATAAGGTAAAAGTCGTTTACGGTGAGCCGATATATCCAAACGGGGAAAGCCCTGAGGAACTTATGGCGAAAGTCCGTGAAGCGGTTTTGGCTTTGAAGAACGAAGAGAACTGATTTAAAGTGAGGAGTGAGGAATGACAAATGAGGAATTAGGAATGAGGAATGAGGAATTAGCATAGCTGTGGTTTGAGATACTCCAAGAGGTGAGTTAATAAGAACGTTGGTGAGTTAATTGTGCGAACGCAGTTCGCAATAAAAAAATCATCGCCGCAGGCGATACCTTCATTCCTCATTCCTCACTCCTCATTCCTCACTCTTTCCGTTTGACAAGACGCAAAATATGTAGTATAATGTATTAATACGCTGATACGGTGACGTGTTATCGTAATATTTTGTTAAGGAATGAATATTTATGACTTTTGAGGAAGTAAAAAAGGTCACGGAGATCCTGCTGGAGTTCCTGCCTAATACACTGAAGCTTTTCGCATGGACCATTGTGCTTTCAATACCTGTGGGAGTGCTTGTGACAATGCTGAAAAAATGCCGCTTCAAGCCTATCTCGTGGCTGACAAATCTCTATATACTTGTCATGCGTGGCACACCGCTCATGCTTCAGATAATCGCTATTTACTATGCAGTGCCACTTATTATCGCAAGTGCTGCAAAGCAGGGCAAAACAGGCGGTGTATATGACGTGCTTACCAATATAAAAAACAACGAGAACTATATGTTTATCGCACTTGTTACGGCATTTGTCCTTAACTATGCGGCGTATTTCGCAGAGATATTCAGAGGCGGTATCGAGGCTATCCCAAAGGGACAGTACGAAGCGGCTTCAATGCTCGGCATGACAAAAATGCAGACATTTTTTAGAATAATCCTGCCCCAGGTCACAAAGCGTGTTATCCCTGCCACATCGAATGAGGTCATCGTCCTTGTCAAGGATACCTCTCTCGCAAACGTTATCGCATTCGCTGAGATAACAATGAAGGCAAAACAGCAGATGAACCTGTACAGCTCAATAACACCGCTTTTTATCGCAGGCGCATTCTATTTCGTACTCAACGCTATCGTGACGGTGGCATTTGCCGTTATCGAAAAGAAATTCGACTATTATAAATAAGGAGAACTCATATGGCTATTCTTGAAGTGAAAAATATTTCTAAAAGCTTTGACAGCCTTAGGGTACTCAAAGATATTTCTTTTAACGTTGAGGTGGGCGAGGTAGTCGCAATAATAGGTCCGTCAGGAAGCGGTAAATCAACGCTTCTGCGCTGTATAAACCAGCTTGAAAAAGCAGACGGCGGAGAGATAAACGTTGACGGCGTGAATATGTTCCGCACTGAAAACGGCAAAGCGGTGTACGCTCCTTCTAAAACGCTGAGAGATATTAGGCTGAAGATCGGTCTGGTGTTCCAGAACTTTAATCTGTTTCCGCACTTTTCTGTAAATCAGAATATAATGGAAGCCCCTCTCCATGTCCTTAAACAGCCAAAAGCCGAGGCAAAAGCCAACTGTGAGGAGCTTCTGAAAAAAATGGGACTCGAAACTAAAGGCAAGTCTTATCCATGTGAGCTTTCAGGCGGTCAGCAGCAGCGTGTATCTATCGCAAGAGCATTGGCTTTGAAACCGCAGATACTTTTCTTTGACGAGCCGACCTCCGCACTTGACCCTGAGCTTACAGGGGAGATATTAAAGGTAATAAAAGAGCTTGCCAAAGAGAAAATGACCATGGTCATCGTCACCCATGAAATGGCATTTGCCCGTGATGTGGCAAACCATGTTATCTTTATGGACGACGGCTATATCGTGGAGGAGGGTACTCCGGAGGAAGTTTTCGGTCAGACCCAGAACGAAAGAACAAAGCAGTTCTTGCAGAGATTCAATGACAGATAGGACTGACAATTGTTGTAAAAAGCAAAAAATGATAACGTTTTCTGTGATTAATGCACAAAAGAAGTGTGACAATATTGTTAGAAATTTCAACACTTTTTGGAATAAAAAAAGTGAAAACCCCTTGATTTTAGGGAGAAAGTCTGCTATAATAAGACTAGAATTGAATGACAATTCATAAAACTATATTCATATGGAGGAGATTAACGATGAAAATTTCTAAGATTCTCGCTGGTATGTCAGCAGCAGCTATCGTAGCTTCTATGGCAATGATCCCAGCATCAGCAGCAGCAGGCACAAAGCTCAACGTAAGCGATGACCTTCTTGCAATCGGCAGACAGTCACAGGATGACCTTTTCGCAATTTTCTTTAGAGGCGATGAGTCTGAGGGCAACGTAGTTAAGGACGGTATCTCTGATATCACAGCTGTTTACGGTGCATCTTTCACTATCAAGGTTGACAACAACGACTGGAACACGATCGGCGGCGGCGGATCCATCAACTTCAACGACACAAAGAACGGCTGGAACGCTAAGGATTGGGCTGGCGGCTCTTGGGTTGAAGATGATAAGCCAAAGGACACACTCTGCTACACAACAGACGAGGAAGGTACATACGTTCTTGAATACAAGGGCGATACACCTCTCTTTGACGCAGCTGACGATGAGGAAAAGGGTTATGCAGCAGTTGGTATCAACAACTGGGCAGCTGACCTCAAGGGCATCGACGTTGTAGGCGTTAAGGTTCTTGGCGCTGACGGCAATGCTATCTACGAGGCTGGTTCTAACAAGGACAAGAAGGAAGTTCAGAAGAAGCCAGTAGCTGAGGAGTCAAGCTCTGCAGCTGATTCAACAGCTTCAGGCACAGAGTCTAAGAAGGACGAGTCTAAGAAGGACGACAAGTCTTCTGCAGCAGCTACTTCAACAGCAGCTACATCTTCAAAGACTGGCACAACAACTACAACAGCTACATCTTCTGCAGCAGCTTCTGACAACGTAGCAGCTACAGGCGCAACAGCTGGTCTTGCACTCGCTGGCGTAGCACTTGCTGGTGCAGCTATCGTTATCTCTAAGAGAAAGTAATCTCTCACAGATAACACACTTGAATAAGTGAATTTATACAGAGCTTTCTGTCATTCGGAAAGCTCTGTTTTTTTGTTCGTTTGTGTAACCTGCACTAATTTGTAAACGATTTCTGTGCAAAACATATGAAATCATGTGCTTAAATTGTGCAAATAGTATATTGAAAATATGTGACAGTTGTGTTATAATACAAAAGTAAATATAGGTCAGGCTATGTGTATAGCATGACGATTAAACGGAGGTTATTAAAATGAAAAAGTTTTTAGCTTGCGCTCTTGCACTTACACTTACAAGTGCTATGTTCGCTTCTTGCGGCAGCTCTGATGATTCTTCTTCATCAAAGGCTGAGGCAAAAACTACTACAACAACTACAGCTGCTACAACAACAGAGGCTACTACAACAACAGCTGCTCCTGAGTCAACAGCTGATTCAACAGCCGCTTCCGGCACAGAGTCTGAGGGTGAGGCTGCAAAGGATATTTCCGAAATGCCAGCTACTCTGAAGAACTATGAAGAGGCTTCTGTATATTTCAAGAAGGATATGGACGTTGCTTCTATCGTTGAACCTTTCGCTGAGAAGGATTACGAGAACGATGAGTCTCATGTAAATCTCTCTATTGAGGAGCTTGCAGGTATTCCAATGCTCAAGGTAGAGACTCTCGATCAGGACGATCAGGGCAACTACAAGATCCCTAAGATCAAGTTCCACATGGAGAAGTTCTTTGAGGGTCACGAGGCTGATCTTGAGAAGATCTTCACTATCAAGGCTGACGTAGTTACAAAAGCAGTTGGCGAGTTCACAGGTGACGACGGCACAAAATCACTCGTTCCTGGTAACTTCATGGGTGCATTCGTTACACAGCCTACAACAGGTGAAGGTGAAAACAGTTGGAACGACCTCTATGACTTCGGCGAGGCTGAGTGGACTTCTGAGTGGGGTTCCTATGAGCTTACAATGAGACCTGGTATCAAGGACGGCGCTACATTTGTAAACTCAACTGAACCACAGTATGTTTCACTTATGAGATGGGGCATTCCAAACCAGGCTGATTTCTACATTGCTGACCTCAGATTTGAGGACGAGGACGGTAACGTTATCGCTTGCGCAAACTTTGGTAAATAATTTATTTTCATACATAAGAAAGGTGCAGATTTTCTCTGCACCTTTTTTATGTGAATTTTACGCTTACCTCCCCTGATATCTCCAAGCTTTTTACCTTTCCGCCATTGATTTTAGCTGAAAAATCCTGCCCTTTTATCTGACCCGTGGCGGTGATATCTCCCTTGTCATTTTTGAGATACGTCACGCCTTTCTGCGAAATAACCTTGTCAAGCACAGCGGCAGTCATTGTGACAGCGGAGCTTTCGGGGATGTTCCCTCGGTCGGTTTCGTAGGTCAGCCCCTTGTATTCAAGCCGTGCGATTTCTCCTGAGCAGGATATCACCATGCCGCTTACAGTTTCCGGTGCGGTTATCTCGCATTCCCACATATCTGCGTTCACACGAGTGAAATTCGCAGAGTATTCCGTGCCGTCGATGGTGAACTCAGCCGGGGTCTTGTAATCCTCTGCCAGCTTTACTGGCTTGACTTCGCTGCTTTCACCGCATGAGCATAAGCCTATTACTGTCAAAATCGTGAGAAAAAATGCCTTTGTTCTTTTCATTTTGCCCTCCATTAAAAAAGACCCTCTTCATAAGAAGAAGGTCTTTGTTTTTAGTACAGCCTAGTCGGCGTTTTCAAGGTCATACAAAAATCGTGGCAAAGCGTCAATAACATCTCTTGCAATGATTCCACGTTCAGCTCTTTTGTATCCTGCAAGCAGAGCCGTCGAGCCAAGTGTGAACGACCCAAGTGCCGCCGCATCGAGAGCGTTGCACCCCTGAGCCACATAGGAGGAAACAATGCCTGCAAGCATATCCCCTGAGCCACCCTTTGCAAGCGCAGTTGTGCCTTCGGTGCAAAGATAAACTTTTCCACCGCCCACCGCAAAGGTGTCAGCTGACTTCGCAAGCACTGTCACACCATATTTTTCTGACAGCCTATATGCAGATCCAAGTCTGTCCGACATGACCTCGCCCACCGTCACGCCACAAAGCCTTGCAAGCTCCGCGGGGTGAGGGGTGAGGATAACTGTACTTTTCTTCTTCAACAGTACATCTATATTCGGACAAAGTGAATTTATTCCGTCAGCGTCCAAAACTATGGGTATCTCCGCATTTTGGGTAAGCTCAGCCACGAGCTTTTCTGTTTGAGCCGTGTGACCAAGCCCACAGCCTATCAGCAAACAGCTTGCCTTTTCGCACTTTTTCAGTATCGCCTCCGCATTTTCAGCCACCATAAAGCCGTCCTTGTCGGTTTTCATTGCCGAGTATGTACATTCATACATACCAGCCGACAGGGAGTTGACTACGCTTTTTGCAGTGCAAAGCTCAAAAAGCCCCACGCCTGTTCGCATTGCCGCCATTGCTGAAAGCCCTGCCGCTCCTATATAGCTCTCCGAGCCTGCCACGCTCACCACCTTGCCGAACGTGCCCTTGTGTCCGTCAGCAGGTCTAAAAGGCAGTGCCGCCCTTGCTTTTACCACGTCAAAAGGCGTTATAACAGGGTATAGGGTATTCTCGCAACGCTCGTCAATACCGATATCTTTTACCAGAATTTCACCGCAAAAGTCCACCGCAGGCTGTAAATAAAGACCCAGCTTGCCACGATGAAAGGTCACTGTCACGTCAGCCTTGAACGACAGCTTGTCAGCCTGACCATTCCGTGCGTTGACTCCTGACGGCAGGTCGCAGGCTATCTTCATGCCGTCACATTTTTCACAAGCTCTGAACACTGGCAGGATATTTTCACGCAGACTTCCGTGAAAACCCGTTCCGAAAATGCAGTCCACAAGCACGTCTGCACCCTCGATAAAATCCAGCACATTTTCAGCTTTCAGCACCTCTACGCTCTTATCGAGCCTAGCATACGCTGCCGAGGAGAGGTCAGTGTCAGGCTCGCCGCAGCATAGGACCACCGCAGGCTTGAAGCCTTGCTTCACAAGTAAATTTGCCGCCACAAGTCCGTCACCGCCATTGTTTCCCTTGCCAATAAGAAGCACTATCTTTGATGACGCAGACGAGTTGCTCGCAATGACCTCCGTAAGCTGTGCCGCTGCATTGTCCATGAGCTGAGCAAGGCTCATGCCATATTTTTCAGCCTCATGCTCGCAAAATGTCATTTGCTCCACTGTCAATATCCTATCCATTTTTATCCTCCTTTTCATAAGCTATCACCACTGCCGAAGCGATATCCTTGATGTGGGAAAGTGACACCGCAAAGGTCAGCCCCCTCTTTTCAGCCGCCAAAAGCGCATTCCCCGTAAGCTCCAGATAAGGACAGCCAAGCTCGTCACGCAAGCATGACACCTCGTTCAAGGCGAATCCCTCGACCCCAGTGCCTAAAGCCTTTGCGAAGCTTTCCTTAGCCGCCCAATTCGCTGCCATGGATTCGTATGGGTTTTTCTTCTGTGAAAAAAGGGTCAGCTCCTTTTCGGAGTAAACCCTTTCACAGAAACGTCGGCTCTGACAGCTTTTTTTTATGCGTTCGATCTCGATAAGATCAGTTCCGACAAATATTTTCATTTTTATTTCCTCAGTGTTCTCGGAAGCGCAGGCTTCATAAGCTCCAGCATATCATCATCTGGTGTGAAGATAACAGTTGTAAGCCCGAGATTTTTGTGGTTGAATGTTATGTAGTAGTCCGTAAGGCTATCGTCACAAGCGCAGGCAAGGACCTGTGTTGCGCCTTCAGGTACAGAGAAATTCTCGTCAGCAATGCCGAAATCTGTGGCGCTTCCACAACGGAATGTGATAAGGCGTTTTCTTGAACGCTGAGCCGTTATCTTGTCAACGTCTATTTCTCCGTTTGTGAAAATGTATTCATACTCCACATCGAGTTTTGTTGTAAGATAATAACCGCCATAAAGTGCGGCAGCGGCAAGAAAAATGCCTATTACAGAAAACTGCGTGCCGAAAGGGAAGATAAAGCACAGTGCGGCAAGTGCCACGCTTGCTATCATGATGAAAATTTTCTGTATCTTATCGTTCTTTGTGGGAATCTTGCGAACTATCTGTTCCTTGAAGCTGTCCATTATTTGTCCTCCGTTTATTCAGTGCCGCTGAGAAGCTCTTTCATTACCCAGCCGCTTTTATCATTGTATTTTACATATACCCATATGTTTCCGTCACCATCTGTTCTCTCGCCATAGCCGTTTATGGTCTTGCCGTCAGGTATCTTTTCTATCACGTCATATTTCTTTGACGGACCGTATCTGAGATTAAGATAAGAAGTATCAGACTTTACAAGAAATGGGATAGAATCAGGGTATTTCACATCATCGCCCAAAGGGAAAAGTGCGTCCTTTTTGAACTTTGTGGTGGTGGTCTTTTTAGTCGCCTCGGTTTCAGCGGCAGTAGTGGTTGTGGTGGTGGTCGTTCTCTTTGTTGCCGTTGCGATTATGTCAGGGTCGTAGCCTTCGTCAATGCTCACGTCAGGGTTTTCAAGTGTGCCTGCCGTCATAGAAGTGGTGGTGGTGTAGCCCTCGTAATCCTCATCGTCCTCGTCATAATCGTCGCCCATTGTGGCGGTCTTTGTGGTCTCTATAACTCTCTGGGCGGCAGTACCCGTGGTGGTCTCCGTTTCGGAGGAGCTTTCTGGAAGCATTGCCCCACATGACGCAAGCCAGAAAACCGCAGAACAAGCCAGCACAGCCGCAAGCAGTTTTGATCTCATTTTTTTATATCCTCTTTTCAGAATTTACACAATTTTATTTTAAGCCAAGAAGTCTTTCTGCGTTGCCACCGAGTATTTTCTCTTTGTTATCCTCGGAAATGTTCAAGCGCAGTATCTTTTCTTTTATAAGGTAGGAACTGTCCCAAGGGCAGTCGCTTGCAAAAAGTATCCTGTCAGCCCCATGCTTTTCAACGATAGCCTGCATAAGCTCGTCAGGACACATACTTGTGAAAGCGGTGTCAAAATAAACTTCACCGTCAACTCCTGCCAAAACGTCACGCACCTGCTCCCACATCATGTTTGCACCAAGATGTGCAAGAATGACCTTGAGCTTAGGGTGCTTTTTTATCATGTTCAGCGCCCTCTCAGGTGTGGAGTGGATAAGGTCAGGGGAAACGCAGTCATAGCCCGAATGGAAAATAACAGGCAGGTCGGCTCTTTCAATGGCGTCATATATCTTGTCCATGCGCTCATCATCTATCATAAAGCCCTGATAATCAGGGTGAAGCTTTATGCCGTGAAGTCCAAGCTCCTTTATGTGGGCTATCTCCTGCTCATAGTCCTCAGCGTCAGGGTGTATTCCACCGAAGCTTATAAATCTTCCGCCGTCCTGTTCGGCGCACCAATCGTTTATAGCTCTCTGCTGAGTAGGTTTTGTTGCCACTGATAACAGCACGCCCTTGTCAATGCCCCATTCGTCAAAACGCTGTATGGTTTCCTCTGCAGTGCCTCTTGTGAAAGGAGTTATTCCACTGCAAGCCTGAAGCTTTTCAACAGCCTTTTCCGCTACCTTTGGATTAAAGGCGTGAACGTGAAAATCAATTACCATTTAAAACATCTCTTTCTGAAAATACTTTTCCATATGGTATTATACCACACTTTCAAGCTTCTTTCAACGAATATCGGCAATTTTCACAGTATTTTCATCTAGGGCTATTCCCAGCTTTTCCACACCTCGGGACAGAAGCCTACTGTGGCTTTCTTGCCGTTTCTTACGATAGGTGCGGCAAAAAGCTCGGGATAGTCAAGAAGCTTTTCTATCTTTTCCTCGGTGCTTCCAAGATATTTTATGAGCATTGCCTGCTCTCCCTTTGCCTTTGGGTCGATAAGCTTGTCAATATCCCCAACAGCCGCAAGCACTGAGTTAAGCTCGCCCTTGCTAAGCCCCTTTGTAGGCAGGTCAACAGATTGGAACTTTATTCCACGCTCTTTGAAATAACGCTCAGCCTTTTTTGTGTCAAAGGATTTTGACTTGCCGAATATCTGTATGTTCATGGGATTATCTCTCCGTTTCTGCATTCAAGAATGATAGTAAAAGGACCGTCATTGAGCAGTGAAACTTTCATGTCTGCACCGAAAACGCCCTTTTCTACCTTGCCTGAAATTTTCTCACCGCAGACCTTGCAGAAATATTCATAAAGTCTGTTGGCTTCATCAGGCTTGCCTGCATAGATAAATGACGGGCGGTTGCCGTGGTGACAATCTGCATAAAGGGTGAACTGTGAAACGCAAAGAATATCTCCGCCAACATCGTTTATGGAAAGATTTGTCTTGTCGTTCTCGTCAGCGAAAATGCGAAGCTTTGATATCTTGTCTGCAAGCTTGTCGCAGTCAGCCTCAGTGTCCTCCTGACCTACTCCGAAAAGTATCAGAAAGCCCTTTCCTATCTCGCCTGTGATCTTGCCCTCGACCTCAACTTTTGCACTTGTGACCCTCTGTATTACAGCTCTCATCAGCCCACCTCCACGGTGTAGCTGTAGGTGTAAACAGCTTCAGGAGCAAGCTTGATAGCGTGAGGCTTGTTTTCGATATCCTCAAAAGCGTCGTCCTCGTAAACAGGCACGCTAGTCCAAGGCTCAAGGCATATAAACTGAGCGTCAGGGTTGCCTGTGGAAGTCCATACTGCAATGCAGTCAGAATGTGGGAATGAAAGCTTTACGAAGCCGCCGTCAGATTTTTTCAGGGTGACAGCCTTTGAAGCAGGGTGGTCTTTCATGATAACGTCATAGTCGAAAAGCTCTCTTGTTAGAGTGATAGTCTTTTCACCGTCAAGGATAGTCCTCTCGCCGTTTGGGATAGGCTGAACGATATGCTCATTCTTCTCGTACTCAACTGTGCATTTGCCGCCTTGGATATCGCAGATAAAAGCAGGGTGACCGCCGAGATAGAAGTACATAGCCTTTTCATCAGTGTTTTTTACTGTGTTTGTGACGGTGACTTTTGAACCTTTTATGGAGTAGGTGACTTCAAGCTCAAAGTGGTATGGGTATTGAGCAAGTGTCACGTCATTGTCTTTTAGGACAAAGCTTACGGAATTTTTTGTGCTGCCTGAGAAAGCAAATTCGCTGTCACGGGCGAAACCATGGTTTGCAGCCATGTGATATTCCTGACCGCCAGCCTTGTAGGTGCGGTCTTTAGGGGAGCATATGAACGGGAAGAGAATAGGAGCGTAGCGTTTCCAAGCGTCACCGCATTGCCAGAGATATTCTTTGCCGTCCAGTTTGATAGAGTGAAGCTCAGCACCGAAAGTGTCAGCTGAGATAGAGAGTTTATCATTTTTTATTTCATAAAGCATAGATCAGACCTCCGAGAGAAAAATTTTATACCTTATTATTATAGCACATTGTTTGGGAGATGTCAAAACCAAGTGAGCAGTGAGGTTATGAGGTCGGCTGGGTATGGACGAAAACGTTTGAAAAAAATTAAAAGTCTGTTGAAAATTCTGTTCTGATATCAATATTTTAACAGTTAAATTTTATGACTTTGATACAGAATAACTAAAATATTTTCAATTGTTTGTGTAAGCTGACAAAACTTGTGATGACTATTGACTTTAATTTGGAGATAGTCTATAATAAAATGGTAAGATTATTTAATTGTGCAGTGCTTTTTGTTCACAGCTTCAGACTGCACTGAGGAGAAATGTTTATGAATATTAAAGAAGCAAAACAACAGATACTTAATGCAATACAAGCCTATCTCATTAAAGACGAATTTGGCGATTACCGAATTAGCATAGAACATCAGAGACCTGTGTTCCTGCTTGGCGCACCTGGTATCGGTAAGACCGCTATCATGGAGCAGATAGCTCAGGAAACCGGCGTAAACCTTGTTACCTACTCGATGTCCCACCACACAAGAGAGTCTGCCCTCGGTCTACCTGTTATTGTACATAGAAACTACACCGGTGCTGACGTGCAGATATCCGAGTACACGATGAGTGAGATCGTGGCTACTCTTTATGACACTATCGAAGCCACTGGCATCAAAGAGGGTATTCTCTTCCTCGATGAGATCAACTGCGTTTCCGAGTCCCTTGCTCCTGCAATGCTCCAGTTCTTGCAGTATAAGGTTTTCGGACTTCATCAGGTTCCGGCAGGTTGGGTAGTTGTTACGGCAGGTAACCCGCCTGAGTTCAACAAGTCTGTTTCTGAGTTCGATATCGTTACTCTCGACCGTGTTAAGAGGGTCGAGTGTCAGCCTGATTTTGGCGTTTGGAAAGAATATGCTTATTATGCAGGCGTTCACCCTGCTATCATATCATATCTTGAGCTTCACCCTGACCACTATTATATGGTAGACGCAAGCGATAAGAACAACTACCGCTTTGTTACTGCCCGTGGCTGGGAGGACCTTTCTGAAATGATGCAGCTTTATGAGGAGAGCGGTATTCTTGTTGACCACGCTCTGGCCGCTCAGTATGTACAGAACCCAGAGTTCTCAAAGGGCTTTGCGGAATATTATGACAGATTCAACTACTATCGTGAGAAATATGACGTTGACGCTATCCTCGAGGGTGGCATAACTGCTCAGAACATTGCTGACGCAAGAGCGGCAGGCACTGAGGAAGCTGTGGCTCTTATGAATCTGCTTATGGACGGCATCACATACACAATGAGAAGCTGTATCCAAATGGAGAAGATGATAAGACTTATCCACCCAAGAATGGAAGATATCCTTGTGAAGATAAACAATGGTCTTTCATGCCGTCAGATAATCAGTGAACACATCATGGACTGCAACAAGAGCCTTGACAAGGCGGTAAGAGCAAGAAACATCTCGCCGTCTAACAAGAAGATCCAGCACTGGATTCTCCACAATCTTGAAGCTTATCTTGATAAGTGTACGAACGAAGGAAGAGATAACAAAAACCGCTGTACTGTTATTTTGCAGAACTCCTTCAACAATCTGCTCCATGGCGCAAACAACGTTACACAGCAGTCTATGAATGGTCTGAAATACGCTTTTGACTTCCTTGAGAATGCTTACGGCGCTGACAGCAATGTTATGAAGAAGTTTATCGAGGAACTGAAAATAAATTGCCACACCACAAACTTCATCAAGAAGTACGGCTCAGAGCAGTTCTACAGACTTGCAGGCGAGCCTGTTCAGCAGCCTACCTACAACAATCTCTATGACCTTAATCTTACTGATTGCCTTTTAGAGCAGGAATAAGCATAGATACAAAATGAATATCACACGGGCGAACACTGTTCTCCTCTGCAATGTTTTACTACAGAGTGGGGTGACGGACGTTCGCCCGTTTTGGTTTTTGAATGGCTTTTGAGCTGAACGCATCCATATTTGTTAATATAAAAAGCTTGTAATTTGCGAAAAAGTGTGATATAATAACTAAGAGTGTACAAACGAGAATCAGTGAGGTTTTTACTATGGGCAAGATTTATGATTTAGGCATAGACGTAGGTTCGACCACGGTCAAGACGGTAATTCTTGACGATGGCGAGTTTATTTATAACAAATATGAAAGACACTTTTCAAAGGTCAGGGAAACTGTGGCTGGGCAGCTTCGCACTATCAGAGAGCTTTATCCTGAGGACAAGTTCAAGATAGCCATAACAGGCTCGGCAGGTCTTGGCATCGCTGAGGCAAGCGGTATCTCTTTCGTGCAGGAGGTCTTTTCTGCTTTTATCGCTGTAAACAAGAAGTATCCAAAGGCTGACGTTGTGGTTGAGCTTGGCGGTGAGGACGCTAAGATAATCTTCCTCACAGGTGGCGTTGAACAGCGTATGAACGGCTCATGCGCAGGCGGAACAGGCGCTTTTATCGACCAGATGGCAGGACTTTTGGGCGTTACCCCTGACGAGATGAACGACCTTGCTCTTAAGGCTGAAAAGACTTATCCTATCGCTTCAAGATGTGGTGTTTTTGCAAAGTCTGATATTCAGCCTCTTCTTAATCAGGGCGCAAGAAAAGAGGACATATCTGCATCTATCTTTCAAGCTGTTGTTGACCAGACAGTTTCGGGTCTGGCGCAGGGCAGAAAGATCGGCGGTCAGGTGCTTTTCCTTGGCGGTCCGCTTACATATCTCAGCGCACTGAGAAAGGCATTCAGAACTACTTTGAACCTTGACGAGGAACACGCTATACTTCCTGAAAATTCTTCATGCTATATGGCTTTCGGTGCGGCACTTCATGCTGACACGCTGGCGGAGGAAATGACTATAGATGAGGCTATCGACAAGATAGTGAACGCAAAGGCTACTGACAATATCGTGGTAGGAAAGCCATTGTTTGCAAGCCGTGAGGAATATAATGCTTTCGTGGAAAGACACAAGAAGTCTGACCTTAAATATGAAGACATCAGAACTTACAGGGGCGACGCTTATCTTGGCATAGACGCAGGCTCGACAACCACAAAGCTTGTGCTTATCACACCTGACGGAAAGCTTCTTTATCAGCACTACTGCTCAAACAAGGGTCAGCCGCTGGATATAATCGCTTCAAAGCTTGAGGAGATCTACAGCCTTGCTACCCCTGAGCTTAACATAAAAGCTTCTGCGGTAACAGGCTACGGTGAGGATCTTATAAAGGCAGGTCTGGGCGTTGACTATGGTATAGTTGAAACTGTTGCGCACTATAAGGCGGCGGCTTATTTCTGCCCTGACGTTGATTTTATCATCGACATCGGAGGACAGGATATCAAGTGCTTTAAGATAAAAAACAACGCTATCGACAGCATTATGCTCAACGAGGCTTGTTCATCAGGCTGTGGCTCGTTCATTCAGACTTTTGCAGGTGCAATGGGATATGACATTGCAGAGTTTGCAAGGCTCGGTCTGTTTGCAAAAGCACCTGTGGAGCTTGGCTCAAGATGTACAGTGTTCATGAACTCGTCTGTAAAGCAGGCGCAAAAGGACGGAGCTTCCGTTGAAGATATCTCTGCAGGACTTTCTTCGTCTATCATCAAGAACGCAGTTTACAAGGTAATAAGAGCCAAGTCTATTGACGAGCTTGGCAAGAATATAGTCGTTCAGGGCGGAACGTTCCTTAACGACGCTGTGCTCAGGTCATTTGAAATGGAGCTTGGCAGAAACGTTATAAGACCTGCCATTGCGGGACTTATGGGTGCGTTCGGCTGTGCGCTTTTCGCAAAAGAAAAATCTCAGGGCAGGGACGGCAAGTCAAGCGTTCTTACAAAGGCTCAGCTTGAAGAATTTGCTTACAATTCAAGAGCCGTTCAGTGCGGTGGCTGTGGTGCGCATTGTAACCTTACTATAATAAGATTTAATGACGGCAGGAGATTTACTTCCGGAAACCGCTGTGAAAAGGGTGCAGGCATAAAGATAACCGACAGAACGGAAAACATGATAGAGTATAAATATAACAAGATACTCTCTTATGCTGACAACAAGCCTGCAAAGCCTATTGCAAAGGTAGGTCTGCCACTTGCACTGTCTTATTATGATCTTATGCCGTTTTTCTCAACACTGCTCACAAGCCTTGGCTTTGAGGTGGTGCTGTCTGAGGAGTCAACGAGAGATACATATTATAAGGGTCAGCAGACTATCCCGTCTGATACGGTATGTTATCCTGCAAAGCTTTGTCACGGTCATATAGAGAGCCTCCTTGACAAGGGCGTGGACTTTATATTCTATCCTTGCATGAGCTACAATGCTGACGAGGGTCAGTCGGACAATCACTATAACTGTCCTGTTGTTGCTTATTATCCTGAGCTTCTAAAGGCTAACAATGACAAGCTGAATGATGATAATTTCATCATGCCTTATCTTGACATAAACATCAAAAAGCACGTTGCAAAGGCAATGGCAAGGGCGCTTTCAAAGTATAACATCACTGCAAAGCAGGTGCTTGGAGTGCTTAACAAGGCTTATTCTGAGCAGGTGAGATACCATAGGGATGTCGAGGCTAAGGCGCAGGAGATAATCGCTGAGGCAAGGGCAAAGGGTCAGAAAATAATCGTTCTGGCAGGCAGACCTTACCACATCGACCCTGAGATAAACCACGGCATACACAAGCTTATCGCTTCTCTTGGTTTTGCTGTTATTACCGAGGACAGCGTGGCAATGAAAGTGGATACACCCGCACTTGACGTACTCAATCAGTGGACTTATCATTCAAGGCTTTACAGAGCGGCAGAGTATGTATGCGAGAATGATGATATGCAGCTCGTTCAGCTTGTATCCTTTGGCTGTGGTATCGACGCTGTTACAACAGACGAGGTAAGAGCTATACTTGAAGAAAAGGGCAAGCTTTACACTCAGCTAAAGATAGACGAGATAACGAATCTCGGTGCGGCTAAGATAAGACTCAGGTCTTTGGCGGCGGCACTGGAGGAAAAAGAAGCCAGCGCAAATGCTGAGAAGAAAATGGACAAGGAGGCAATGTAATGGCTGAAAAGGAGATAAAACACGCAGGCTCGGACAGAGTAAAAAGGTCTTATTTTGACAAGTCAAGACGTGAGGAATACACTATACTTATACCAGATATGCTTCCTATACACTTCAAGCTTATCATGGCGATATACAAAAAATACGGCTATAACATGGAGCTTTTGCAAAACTGCTCACGAAACGTTATAGACGAGGGACTTAAAAACACACATAATGACGCTTGCTATCCTGCGCTTCTTGTTATCGGACAGTTTATGGACGCTCTCAAAAGCGGCAAGTATGACCTTGAACACACGGCTCTGCTTATGTCACAGACGGGCGGCGGCTGTCGTGCTTCAAACTATATCCACCTTATAAGAAAGGCGCTGTCAACGCAGTTCCCAGAAGTGCCTGTTCTGTCGCTGAATTTCAGCGGACTTGAAAAGGACGCTTCCATAGATATCACCCCTGCCATTGCAATGAAGCTTATTTATGCTGTGCTTTACGGCGATATGCTCATGCTTTTGTACAATCAGTGCAAGCCTTACGAGATAGAGAAAAATTCTACGGACGAGCTTTTGGCAAGGTGGCAGCACAGGCTTGGAAAGCTGTTTGCTACCCCGAGCAGATATATGCATACAAAGAGCATTTACAACGCTATGCTGAAAGATTTTGCGGCACTGCCGAGGACAAAGGAGAAGAAGCCTAAGGTCGGTATTGTGGGAGAGATATACGTTAAGTATTCGCCTCTTGCAAACAATCATCTGAACGATTTTCTGCTGTCTGAGGGCTGTGAGCCTAACGTGCCAGGACTGTTGGACTTCGTGCTTTACTGTGCGTCGGACGCTATCAATGACGAGAAGCTTTATGACAAGAAAACCAGCCGCACTCTTATGTACGGCATTGGTTATGATGTGCTTTACAAGTTCCAGAAGCAGCAGATAAAGGTCATCAACGAGCAGGGCATTTTCCAGCCGCCTCATGATTTTGAGCACCTTAGAAAGTGTGCTGACAAGTACATCAGTCAGGGCGTTAAAATGGGCGAGGGCTGGCTCATCACCGCAGAAATGGCAGCACTTGCTGAAACTGGCACAAAAAACATAATCTGCACTCAGCCATTCGGCTGTCTGCCTAACCATATTGTTGCAAAGGGTATGTCAAGAACTATCAAGCAGGCTTATCCGGACGCAAATATAGTCGCTATCGACTATGACCCGGGTGCGACAAAGGTCAATCAGGAGAACCGTATCAAGCTTATGCTTGCTAATGCGGTCATGGATTAATAGAAAAGTTTACCCCCCTCGGAGCTTGGCTCGGAGGGGGTTGTTTTGTGCAAAAAGCAGGCTTAATAATTGTAGCTTTTCTGTTCATGTATCTGTTCGGGTGCGATAAAGCTCAGGGCTTTAAGCTCCTCGTTGACTTTATCCGCCTCGGCTTTTGATACGCTGAGATCAAAGTCGATATAGTCGATATCATCGTTGTTATATATATCGTCTGTATCGTAAGTCCTTATTATTATGCTTACTATATTTACTTGGTTCTGTGTTCTTTTAAAGTGGTGTATATAGTCGCTGATACTCTTTTTGCGGCTGTCAAAGGCGCTGTTGTAGATATCTATTATCTGCATGGTCTCGTCTTTTGTGAGGGTGTTTTTGTCCTGCGGATTTTGGTGGCTTGAAATATAGGAAGCTGTTATGTCATTTGTTGTTGTGTTCAACGCCCACACATGATTGTATTCAGTAAGCTTTGCTCCATCTATCTTGCCTGTAAAGCCATTGCAGAAGTATGCCAGAATGTTCACTCCGAAAATGATTACCATATACACTGCGAAAATGCCTACCCATTTCACAAAGTGGATTATTGTAAGCTTGCTGTTTGATGATAGTATTCTCACAAGGAGATAGCCCAAGAGAAGTGCTGGAATAAGTATCAGGTTGCTTGTGTCGGAGAGGACGTAGGTCGTTACAGTGACTACGGCTAGGATAAGGATAATTTCACGATAGGCACTGAATACGAACGGCTTGCCCGTGTCCTTGCCGTCACGCTTTTTGTAGAGGAAATACAAAAGCGTGATAAGCAGAGCTGAGAAAAGTGCGCTTCCTATGAGAAGAAGCAGGACTTTTGTGGAGTAGCCAAATTCCATAAGGTGGGCAGGGAATGCGCTCCATGCAGGACAATAGGTAACGAAATTTTCAATATCGTATGGGTACTGTACTGTAAATGGGCTAATGGTGGAATAGTATATGCAAGCAGGGAGAGCCGCCTCGCAGGCTGCTATTATTACCGCTGTGTATATCATTTCTGCCAGTCTGCCGCAGCATATCATGCACAACAGCACTGCGAGTATCACAAACAGGCTTGTGGCAAGCTGTGTGAGCATTAGCACGGCGGAATATCTTGCGACTATTTTCAGGGCGATATCCGTTGTGAGAAGTACGGCGATAAACTGAATGATGTTCCAGCACAAAATAGGCAGGATATGTATTTTCAGCAGGGTGAGAAGCTTTGAGAAGAAGCGTTCTTTTGCACTGGCTGGGAGAGAATACGCAAGGTCTGCGTGGGGCTTGCTGTAAAGCTCATGGAAAAGGGTAAAAACTGTGAACACTGCACACAACGCTATCGCCACAGAGCCTGCCTGGGCAAGACCATAGCCTGTGTAACTGTTCGTCACGCTTTCGCTATAGTAGGTGATGAACTTTCGCATCGACATTTGCATGATGAAGTTTATGAACAGCACAAGGTTTGTGATGACAAAAAGCAGCTTGTTTACCTTGAAGTCACGGCTTGATGCGGCAATTATCCTATTCTTCGCTGTTTGCATATCCATGCACCTCCATTTCGTATATGAAGATCTCCTCGAGGGTGAGGGGGACAAGCTCCAGAACGGCAGGGGAGAGGGCGGAAAGCTTGGCGGTGATATCCGCCTTGTCGCCATTTGTTATCACTGTGGAAACTCTGCCCAAAGTCTTGAAGCTAAGGACTTCTACCCCTGCGTTCTCTATGACAGTGCGGTCAAGCTCGCCGTCAGGGAGGGCTATCTGCACCTTTTCAAAATTCTCTCTTACATCGTCGATATCCTTGGCGAAAATGACCTCGCCTTTGTGCAGGAGCATTGCCTTGTCGCAAAGCTCGCCTATCTCGGTGACGTTGTGTGAGGACACCACAAGGGTCGCACCACGGTCGAAAATGTCGTCAACTATCATTGTGCGGATAAGCTTTCGCATGGCAGGGTCAAGTCCGTCAAAGGCTTCGTCAAGAAGGATATACCTTGTTCGGCTGGCAAGGGCGCAGGCTACTATCGCCTGTCTTTTCATGCCCTTTGAAAACTGAGAAAGGGGCTTCTTCCGTGGCAGGTCAAGCTTTTTCACAAGCTCGTCAAAGACGGCTTCATCAAAGCTTGGGTAGGTGAGCATATGAAAATCTTTGAGTTCGTTTACTGACAGCCTTGAAAACTGCACCGTTTCGTCGCTCACAAAGAAGATGTTCTCCTTAGCCTGCGGCCGGTCATAGACCTCTGTTTTGTCAATGGTGACGCTGCCGCTGTCGGGGCGGTAGATCCCGCTTATAACACGCAGCAGGGTGGATTTGCCTGCTCCGTTCGAGCCTACAAAGCCGTATATGCAGCCCTCGGGGATATCCAGGGTGACGGCTTTCAGTGCCTCATGATCTTCGTCTGCGTTTTTGAATGTAAGTGACAGGTCTTTTATTTCTATCATTCTTTGTCACTCCTTTCTTTCTGTTCCTCCGCCAGTTCTTCAAGGACGGAGGTAAGCGATCCAAGGCTTATGCCTGCCTGCATTGCGGCGGCGGCATGGAGCTTAAATTCTTCCAGCAATTTTTTCTCTATAGAGCCTTTCTGCTTTGCCACAAAGCAGCCTTTTCCTGCCACAGAATAGATTATCTCGTCATGCTCAAGTCTGCTGTAGGCTTTGGCGACTGTGTTTGGATTCAGACCCAGTTCCTTTGCCAACATTCTTGAGCTTGGCAGCTTATCGTTTTCTTTCAGCACGCCTTTTGATATAAGGCTTGAGAACTGGCTGCATATCTGTTCGTAGATAGGTGCTCTTCCTGTAAGATCAAGCGTTATCACCTTGAATACCTCCTTTCGATTTTGTTGTTTCGTTTCATTTGTTCTGCTGTACTAACTGTATTATCTGTTGTAGTACACTTAGAGTATACAACTATAAGTCTGATTTGTCAAGGAGCGTGGATATTTTTCAGCACTTATCACAATACTGCGTCGTTTTGATAGTTGGAAATGTACAAAAGTTTAGGCTTTGGGGAGAGAAATATTATTAAAATGTAAAAAATGTGTTTAAAGGGCTTTGGGGCTATTGACAGGGAAGAAAAATAGTGTTATACTTTAATACATAAAAGCTTAAAAGCATAAAATCTTTAAAGTGATAAATTTTATACAGGCGTGATAAGTACCTGCTTTTGGAAAGGAAGTAATCACAATGGCAAATCAGGCAAAGACGATAAATCAGAAAGGTGACCTTATGTCATATCGTCCTGATATAAAGCTTCTGGACGCAACTATCCGTGACGGAGGACTTGTAAATAACTTTGGATTTTCAGACGAGTTTGTAAAAGAACTCTATAAAACTAACATAAAATCAGGCGTTGAATACATGGAGTTCGGCTACAAGGCTTCTAAGGAGCTTTTTGACGTCAAGGGGTTCGGCAAGTGGAAGTTCTGTGATGAGGAGGATATCAGAGCTATCGTTGGTGAGAATGACAGCCCTTTGAAGCTTTCTGTTATGGCTGACGTTGGCAGATGTGATTTCAAGAAAGATATCCTGCCAAAGAGCGAGAGCGTTATCGACATGATAAGGATCGCAACATATACTCATCAGATGCCCGGTGCGCTGGAGATGATAAATTACTGTCACGACATGGGCTATGAAACAACTATCAACATCATGGCTGTTTCTGCAAGCCGTGAGGACGATATCGCACAGGCTCTTGACCTTGTGGCAAAAAGCCCTGTTGACGTTATCTATCTTGTTGACAGCTACGGCTCACTTTTCCCAGAGCAGGTGAGAAGACTTACTGCGCAGTATTGCGAGGTGGCTGAGGCTAGTGGCAAAAAGGTGGGCGTTCATATGCACAACAATCAGCAGCTTGCTTTCGCAAACACTATCGAGAGCATTTCTCACGGCGCAAGCTTTGCGGATGCTACAATGAGCGGAATGGGCAGAGGTGCAGGAAACTGCTTCATGGAGCAGATGCTCAGCTTCCTGAGAAACCCTAACTACAAGCTTACTCCTACACTGAAATTTGTTGAAAAGTACGTTGCTGAGGAGAGGGCAAAGGGTTCACAGTGGGGTTATGACGTGCCTTATATGCTCACAGGTGCGCTCAACCGCCACCCTCGTGCGGCTATCGCTTTCCTGAAAGACAACAGAACAGATTACAACGAATTGTATATGGATCTTCTTAACGAGTTGTCATAAAACAATGTCATAAAATCATTCTTTCATAAAAACGGCGTTTCCATAGTGATGTGGGACGTCGTTTTTGTGTTGCAAAATTTTTTATCGTATGTTATAATTATTTTGCGTTTTCATAAAACCTTTCGGCGGATATCTCGTCATTATAGGTGAAAGGACTTTCAATGAAGTATATTGTATAGGGGGCGGAAAATGGAGGACAGCAAGATAATCGAGCTTTATGAAAACAGAGATCAGCAGGCTATCTCACAATCGGATATAAAATACGGCGGATACTGTTATTCTGTGGGCTACAATATTCTTGGAGTCAGGGAGGACACGGAGGAGTGCGTGAACGAAACTTGGCTCAGGGCATGGAACTCCATTCCGCCACAGAAACCCAGAATGCTGTCGGCATTTTTCGGGCGGATAACAAGAAATATCGCATTTGACAGATACCGTGCGTCAAAGGCCGCAAAGCGTGGAAAAGGTGAGATAGCTGCGGTCTTGGAGGAGCTTGACGAGTGCATACCTGACAATGACACCACCGAGAGTCTTTGCGACGGCAGACATCTTGAGGGGCTTATAAACGAATTTCTTGGTGAGTTGCAGGAGAGAGACAGAAATATATTTCTCCAGCGATATTGGTTTGCAGTACCTATAAAAGAGATATCAAAAAAGTATGCTATGAACCTGAACACAGTTAAGGCGAGCCTTTTCAGAAGCAGAAATAAGTTAAAGGCTTCGCTTGAAAAGGAGGGAGTTCTTTTATGAAAACAACAGGAGAGGATATTTTCAAAGCTTTGGAAAATGCTGACGAGCATTTTATCGAGGAGTGTCGGCAGAGCGGAAGCGGAGTAAAGATAAAAACCGTGTGGAAAAAGTGGGCAGCAGTTGCAGCCTGCGGTGTTTTCGCTGCAGCGACGGGTGTTATGATGTTTGCAGGCAGGTCGGACAGAGATATAAAAGCAAAGGCTTCGGCTGACCAGCAGATGGCAGACGAGGAAGCAACAGTGTCATATAGAGTTCCTTGGGACGAATATGCAATGAATGCAAAATATGAGACGTTTGAATATAACGATGTGGAATATGTTTCAATGGGACATGTTGATAAGTCTTTTCTTGACAGCAAGCTCACCACCATGACTCTTGAAACGGAAAACTATGAGACAAACAAAAAGGAAACAACAAAAGCGGATATTTATTCTATAAAGGACTTGTCACCAAGCGTTTATCTGGCGGTGGTCTTTGATGACGGCTCTGTGGCGTGGTATGATGATTGGAAATACTCACCTGATTGCAAGACCGATATGACCCTTGATGACATAATAAATGACGTAAGTCTTGAAAAAACGGCTCGTGTGGACTATGCTTACAATGATGCAGAAACGGGCAGGCTCAGAAAGTATACTAATACCGACCTCTCAAAGCTGCTCGACCTGTTAAAGGACGATAATGGTTCATACAATGCGGTATATGAGGGAGACGCTTATGAGAGCGACCCTGATATTAATTTGTCGGTAACAAATGATGATGAATATTACATTGAGGGCGGAATAACAATAAGCTTCTATGTAGAAAGACTTGACGTCAACGGTACGGCTTATTTTACTGCTAACGGAGATCTGTATGTTCAGCTTTTTGCAGGAGATGTATTAAAATTTGATATAGGCGGTGAAAAGGCAGAAAAGCTTGAAAACTGGCTCAATGAGAACTGCGAATACACTGACGAAAAGAAAAACGCTGAGGTCGCTGGCGATGTTGACCCTAGTGAGAAAGCAGTGACTTCTGTCGCCAAGGACGATTCTGATATGGCTGACGAAGCTGATATTGGATATATCGACTATTTTGAGGACGTTGGGGACAATACCTTTACAACAAAGGACGGCAGGCTCACGGCGAAATACTCCTATGAGGTAAGCGGAGGCGAGTTCATAAGCCATATTACCTACACAAACAACTGGGACAAGGACATGATGCTTGACTTCACGACTGACCAGTATATCACCACAGAGGACAGTAAGGGCAATTCCACGAGCTATGGCGAAAATGGCGACAGAAACACCGTGAACACTTTGCTCAAAGCCGGAGAGAGCTACACGGAGGACTACAAGACGGATATTGGTGCCGACTATGTGAAAGGCACGGCAAAGATAACGCTTATCGCAAACACTTCAAGCGATAAAAACTGCAATGTAGCAAACTATGTGACGCTAAAAGATATAGAGATAGATTTTCAGTAATGAAATAGTTTAATGTATAGTGGAGAACTGAGTTTTTTCGATAAAAAGATAAAAGCCTGTCGTATCGGACTGATACGGCAGGCTTGATTTTATTTGTGCTTGTAGACCACACGCTCTTTTACGTCTATCTGTTTGTAGGATATTTTAAAGCCTATCCATGTGGCAAATGGATAGAGTAGTGGGAATATGGCGGTCATGATGAAAACAAATGGGGACATATCTTTCACGTCGGCAGAGTGGGCAGCCCAGTCTATAAGAGGATAGAAGCAGGCGTCGAGAAGCTTATAGGCAGGCATGAAGTTGAACGAGCCGCTGAATTTTGATATCATCAGCAGTATCATTGTTATGTAGCATGGTATGCTTGCAATAAGACCAAGTGTGAAGCCATAGTTAGGGCAATCCTTTTCACCGTGGAATGTGACCTTATTTCTGGCTTCCTCTCCCTGTTTCAGACCAAAGTCAGCCATAAGGCAGACCACTGTGAGAAGTCCTGTAAGACCGAAAATTATATTTGCCAATGCACCGAAAGGCTTTGCAACTGCGATAAAAAAGAGAAATACGAAAATTCCGAAGAATTCTGTTTCCACCCATTTCAGCAGTGCTGTAAGGATAGCTTTTTGTTTGTTGTATTTTTCCATTTTAATACTCCCGATAAAAATAGTATAAGATGATTATACCACGTTATCGTGATATTTTCAACTGTTATGCAGATTTTTCATCGGATAATCACAAAAGCTTTGGGCAGGATAAAAACATAAAAAGGAGAGTGATAGCCATGAAAAAGCGTGACAAGAGCCGTTTCCCGCAGGCTTCAGACGGAACAAAGGTATACAAGCCCCATGACGTTATCTCGGCAGGTCAGGAATATGTTGTGACGGACAATTACACTGCGCCAAACGGCAGAGTATACAATCGTCAGGAGCAGAACGCAGGCTGGGCGAGAAAATGGGTAGACGAGAACGAAAAGTAGCCGTTGAAAAACCTCCGCAGGTGTGATATAATTACAGTATATCATGATCTGCGGGGGGTATTTTTATGAAAAAGACAGCATTGGTAACAGGTGGCTCCGGTGGGATAGGTTCGGAGATATGCAGGGCGCTTGCTGAGGACGGCTGGCAGGTGGCTGTATGCTACAAGAATGGCAGGGCGGCGGCGGAAGCTTTGGTATCTGAGCTTAAAGAGCGTGGCTTATGTGCAGAGGTTTTTTACTGCGACATTGGCGACAAGGACAGTATAGATAAATGTGTGGTGGAAGTCAGGGACAGCTTGGGCTTTGTTACGCTTCTTGTAAACAACGCAGGTACAGCGGATATAGAGCTTTTCACTGACATGACTGACGAGAAGCTATGGGAGATGATGAACGTGAATCTGCTTGGCGCAATGCGTATGAGCAGGGCGGTGCTTCCTGAGATGATAAGGGAACACAGTGGAAATGTGATAAATATAACCTCCGTATGGGGCGAAAAGGGAGCTTCCTGCGAGGTTGCATACTCGGCGGCAAAGGCTGGGCTTATAGGATTTACGAAGGCGTTGGCGAGGGAAGTTGCCATAAGCGGTATAAGGGTGAACTGCGTATCCTGCGGAATGATAGACACGAAAATGAACGGCGAGCTGACCGAGGAAGATGTTCGTGTGATAGTTGATGATATACCGGCAGGCAGGATAGGCAAGCCGAGAGATGTGGCGAATGTTGTGCGTTTTCTCAGTGGAGAGGGAGCAGATTACATTCACGGGCAGGTCGTCAGAGTTGACGGGTGCTGGATATAGGTCACTGGCCGTGACGGTCATTTTACGCTGCAATTTGTGATATGATGTAATTTTGCACCGCTTTTTGAAATGTGTAGGGGAGAGATGCAATTTCCGCTTTGCAGAAATGCGACAGCATGATATTTCTCGCCCGTTGAATTGTTGAAAAATATCACACAATGTCACCCAAAAATAATTTGGCATCAAGGATATGGCAACCACAGCATTACTCCTCCGAGCGGGCTGTCGAGGGCGCCAGCCCCTACAATTCTGAATTTCTACAAGTTCTGAGAACGGGCAAGTTTGTTGTGCCGCAAAATCGCTACGCTCGGTGCTTTATTTTTACCTCATGCTTGTGTACAACTTTGGTCAGCTATGCTAATTCCTCATTCCTCACTCCTCACTCCTCATTCCTCATTCAGTGTGTATACTCTCCACACACATCTGCATATACTAAGTTAAAACATTTCTCCCCATCAGGACAAGGAGGTCAGTATATGGATTATCTTATGCTTGTGGATAAATTCAATCCCATAGATATGGGATTTTGCGATCGTGTGGAGTTGACGGAGGTGAACGGCAAGTTTATGGAATCTCAGGCAGGAAACAGGCTCAGGCTTCTGCTCAAAAAGGCGGAAGCTGACGGCATAAAGCTGAAAATTATTTCCGCCTATCGCTCTTTTGAATATCAGCAGATGCTTTGGGAGCGTGAAGTATCTCACGAAATGTGGGGCGGTCTGAGTTATGAAAAGGCTGTGGAAAAGGTGGGCAGAACTCTCGCTCTTCCCGGGTCAAGCGAACACAACACCGGGCTTGCTGTGGATCTCGGCAGAGAGGGTGACAATGATGTGAGCGAGGATTTTTACAAGACGCCTGAATCACGGTGGCTTTGTGCAAATGCCGCAGATTTCGGCTTTATCCTCCGCTATCCTCGCCTTAAAGAACAGATGACCGGCATTGATTTTGAGCCGTGGCATTATCGTTATGTGGGCGTTGAAGCCGCTCGTATCATTGCCGCAGGAGGGCTTTGCCTTGAGGAATTTCTGCACTTTTACTCGGAAAAATATATCTGAAAATCCTGTGAAAATAATTGACAGAAAGAGCATTGTGTAGTATAATTATAACAAAGCTATGAGCGATAGCCACAAGTTTTTGTATGCTATTGCGAAAGAAAGGAAGTTTTGTTATGTCAAACTATTCAAGAAGGAAGTCGTTCTGGACTTTAATGGGTGCGATGATACTTGTTGTTGCGTCAACTGCACTTTTTGTATACAAATATTTTGAGGATAAGGAGTATGCCGAAAAGTGGAAAGACTATGACGAGTGCGGTATACAGTAAATAACAGACAGCTTTAAAGGCACTGCTTTTTGTGAGCAGTGCCTTTGTATATCAACACAATTCATTGATGTAAAGTTTATCGAAATCGCTGAAAAAGCGTGCTTGCACTTGAAATGCGGCTTGAAATGTGATATAATAGTCGTAATGACCTGATGACAAACTTGTTCTAGGGAGGGACGTTATAATGCAGATAAGAGAATCAGCTGAAAATTATCTCGAAACGATACTTATTCTCAGCCAGCGCAAGGGCAAAGGCGAGGTAAGAAGCATAGATATAGTAAACGAACTTGAGTTTTCAAAGCCGAGCGTAAGTGTGGCAATGAAAAATCTCCGTGAGAACGGCTATATAACTGTCGACAAGGACGGTTATATTCGTTTGACAGACAAGGGCTTGGAGATAGCCGAGAAAATGTATGAGCGTCATACGTTGCTTTCACAGTGGCTCATAAAGCTTGGTGTTGACGAGAAAGTTGCAGTAGAGGACGCTTGCCGTATGGAACACGTTATCAGTGCGGAGTCCTTTGCGGCTATCAAAAAGCACACAGGTATGGCTTGATAAGATGATAATTGCCGTGGGTCTTCCTGCGGCATTTTTTTATGCAAACAAAAAAGGGAGAACAGCTTGTGCCGTTCTCCTTTTTGTTATTTGAATTTGTCTTTGAGCTTGTCAAAGAATGTTTTGCGCTTTGCGTAGTTCTTTTCACCGAGGGACTTTTCGTAGTCACGGAGCTTTTCTTTCTGCTCTTTTGTCAGATTGCGTGGAACTTCAACTGTTACACGAACGTAGTGGTCGCCGTGGTCGTTTCTGTTTACCTTCTTTATGCCCTTGCCTCTCAGGCGGAACACTGTGCCTGTCTGTGTACCCTCCGGCACTGTGTATTTTACCTTGCCGTCAACTGTAGGAACTGTTATCTCGTCACCGAGAGTAGCCTGTGCATAAGTAAGCGGTATCTCTGTCCACACGTCATAGCCGTCACGCTCGAAAATAGGGTCAGGTCGAACTGTAATGTTGATGTGCAGGTCGCCGTTAGGACCTCCGTTTATACCGCAGTTGCCCTCACCGCCTACTCTAAGTGTCTGACCATCGTCGATGCCAGCAGGAACGTTTATCTCCTTTTCAGATACCTTCTTTACTCTGCCCTGACCGTTGCAGGTATGACAAGGGTTGTCGATTATCTGACCCTTACCGCCACAGCGACTGCAAGTCGTGGTCTGAGCGATGTTTCCGAAAGGCGTTCTCTGTGTTATCCTTACTGTACCGGTGCCGTGGCAGTCAGGACAGGTCTTAGGCGAAGAACCTGCGGCTGCGCCTGTGCCGTGACAGTCAGGACATTTTTCGGCTCTGTTTATGCGAATTTTCACAGTCTTGCCCTTGCAGGCTTCCGTGAAGTCAAGAACAACGTTCGCTCTTATATCCTCGCCGCGTCTTGGTGCGTTAGGGTTAGCAGAACGTCCGCCACCAAAGCCTCCGCCAAATCCACCGAAAATGGAATCGAAAATATCGCCCATATCGCCAAATCCGCCGAAGCCTCCTGCACCTGCTCCACCGCCTGCGCCGTAGTTCGGGTCTACGCCTGCGTGACCAAACTGGTCATATCTTGCTCTTTTATCTTTATCTGAAAGTACCTCATAAGCTTCATTTACTTCCTTGAACTTCTCCTCGCACGCTTTGTCGCCGGGGTGAAGGTCAGGGTGATACTGCTTTGCAAGCTTACGGAATGCCTTTTTTAATTCATCGTCTGTGGCAGTTTTAGAAACGCCAAGCACTTCATAGTAATCTCTTTTTTCAGCCATATAAACGCCCATGCTCTGTAAGCTGCAGATCGTGAAAGTCTTGGGGCATGGGCTTGCCTCCTTTTTGTAAGTATAGTCCTTTCACGCTTTTCACACAGCCTTTTAATACGGCAATAGCCCCTGCTCGAAAAATCGGAGCAGAGGCAGCCGTTATGATTTATTCTGCGTCAGTAAATTCAGCGTCTATAACATCGTCGCCGCCGTTGTTTGAAGCGCCGCCGTTGCTGCCGCCATTTGCTCCGCCCATGTTGTTAGGGTCAAAGCCTGCGGCACCGCCTGCTGCCTGCTGTGCCTGTGCAGCCTGCTGATATACCTTAGTTGCAACGCCCTGGAATGTTTCCTCAAGCTCCTTGTGCTTAGCCTTGATAGCCTCGATATCAGTACCCTTGAGGGCTTCCTTAAGAGCGTCTATCTTAGCCTGACAAGCTGACTTGTCAGCAGCGTCTACCTTGTCGCCGAACTCGCCCAGTGACTTTTCAGCCTGGAAGCAAAGCTGGTCAGCAGCGTTTCTAGCGTCAACGTCCTCTTTCTTCTTAGCGTCCTCTGCTGCAAATGCCTCAGCTTCCTTGACAGCCTTATCTATATCGTCCTTAGACATATTTGTTGAAGAAGTGATCGTGATGTTCTGCTCCTTGCCTGTGCCAAGATCCTTAGCGGAAACGTGTACGATACCGTTAGCGTCGATATCGAATGTTACCTCGATCTGTGGAACACCTCTTGGAGCAGGAGCGATTCCGTCAAGTCTGAACATACCGAGCTGTTTGTTGTCCTTAGCGAACTCACGCTCACCCTGAAGTACGTTGATATCAACGGCTGACTGATTATCAGCGGCAGTTGAGAATATCTGTGACTTCTTTGTAGGTATAGTTGTGTTTCTCTCGATGATCTTTGTGCAGATACCGCCCATTGTTTCAAGACCAAGTGACAGTGGAGTTACATCGAGGAGGAGCAGACCGTCCTTAACGTCGCCTGCAAGTACGCCGCCCTGATATGCAGCGCCAAGTGCTACGCACTCATCTGGGTTGATGCCCTTGAATGGCTCTTTGCCAAGGAATTTCTTAACAGCTTCCTGAACGGCTGGTATTCTTGAAGAACCGCCGACCATAAGGACTTTCTGGAGGTCGTTAGCTGACAGACCTGAGTCTGAAAGTGCCTGACGAACCGGTCCCATTGTTGATTCAACAAGGTCAGCTGTCATTTCGTTGAACTTAGCCTGTGTAAGTGTCATTTCAAGATGCTTTGGACCTGTAGCGTCTGCTGTGATGAATGGGAGAGAGATAGTTGATGATGCAGTAGAAGAAAGTTCTATCTTAGCCTTCTCAGCAGCTTCCTTGAGTCTCTGCATTGCCATTTTATCTCCTGAGAGGTCAACACCCTCAGTCTTCTTGAACTCTGCGATCATCCAGTCGATAATTCTCTGGTCGAAGTCGTCACCGCCAAGGTGGTTGTTACCTGCTGTAGCAAGAACCTCTGTAACACCGTCGCCCATTTCGATGATAGATACATCGAACGTACCGCCGCCCAGGTCGTATACCATGACCTTCTGATCGTCTTCCTTATCGATTCCGTAAGAAAGTGCAGCGGCTGTTGGCTCGTTGATGATTCTCTTTACTGTCAGACCTGCGATCTGACCTGCGTCCTTAGTAGCCTGTCTTTGTGCGTCTGTGAAGTAAGCAGGAACTGTGATAACGGCTTCTGTTACCTTTTCACCCAGATAAGCTTCTGCGTCAGCTTTCAGCTTCTGAAGTATCATAGCTGAGATCTCCTGTGGAGTGTAATCCTTGCCGCCCATGTGAGCCTTGTAGTCAGAGCCCATATGTCTTTTGATAGAAATTACAGTGTTGTCATAGTTTGTAACAGCCTGTCTTTTTGCTACCTGACCGATAAGTCTGTCGCCGTTCTTTGAAACGCCAACTACTGACGGAGTTGTTCTTGCACCCTCGCTGTTAGGGATAACAACGGCTTCGCCGCCCTCCATAACTGCTACACAAGAGTTTGTTGTACCTAAATCTATACCGATGATTTTGCTCATAAGATCAAGTCCTTTCAATATTTACTTAATTTATATCAAGACCTTAAGTCCCGATGTCTTTGTTTATGGATTTGCTACTATTACCATTGCGTGTCTTATTACCTTGCCGCCTATGGTGTAGCCGTTTTGAAGCACCTGCGCCACAATATTTTCACCGAGGTCAGGGTCGTCAACTGTGCTTACAGCCGTTGCAACGTTCGGGTCAAATTCCTTGCCTGCAAGCTCCATGACCTCGACGTTGAGCTTTTTAAGTGCGTCGCTGAACTGATTGAAGATCATTTCAACACCCTGTTTATAAACTGCGTCCTGAGTTTCTGTGCCTAACGCTCTTTCAAAGTTGTCAAACACCGGCAGGAAGCCGTTTATCACATTTCCCTTTGCTGTGTCTGTAAGCTCCAGTCTTTCCTTTGCGCTTCTTTTTCTGAAGTTATCATATTCAGCCATAAGTCTGAGATACTTGTCATTTGCTTCGGCAAGCTCTTTTTTCAGCTTTTCTGTTTCGCTCTCCTCCGCCTTTTTCTTTGTATCCTCAGTGGCATTTTCTGCGGTATCCGCCGCTTCTTTCACTTCTTCGCTTTCAGCAGAGGTGTTTTCCTCTTTTTCAAGCTCGGTGTCCTTTTCAGTTTCCTTACTCAATTTACGCCGCCTGCCTTTCTTTTTATTCATTTTCGTCATCTTCTTTGTTTTGCTCTTGTGGCTTTTCGGATATCATTTCCGATATCTTTCCTGTGAAATATTCGAGATATGGGATAAACTTCGCATAGTCGAGCCTCATAGGACCTATAAGCCCCAGCGCACCTGCTGTTTTGCCGTCCTTTGAGAACGGAGCTGTTATAATAGAGGAGTTGTGGATAACAAACCCGTCACGCTCAGGGGAGAACATAACGTGAAGCCCTGAGAACGTATCGTCAATAAATCCTTTAAGCTCCTTCTGATTATCGAGAAAGCTTATTATCTCATTTTGGTTGAAGTCCTTGCAGGTGAGAAGATTACTCTGACCTTTGATAGACACGCTGCTCATTTCCTTTGTCATCTTCATTATCTCGGAAACAAGCGGTGAAAGGGTCATCATGTACGTTCCCATTGCTTCTGTGAGCTTTTCAAGATAAGCGTCCGAAAGACTGTCGATAGGCACGCCGTTGAGATTTTCCTTTACGAAGTTATCAAAAAACTCAAGCTGATCCTGACTGAGGTCGAACTCCAATCGGCAAACCTTATTCTTAATAGATCCGTTGGACGTTATCATCAAAATAACGTACATTCTCTTTCCTGTAGGTATTACCTCTACCTTTGAGATAAGCGAGAACTTCGGTGTTGCGTTTGCGACCACTGCCGCACATTTCGTAAGATCCGCCAATGCCATTGAAGCCTTGTTCACAAGGTCTTCCTCTGTGACATATTCCTGCGGTATCATTGAATCCAGCATCTTCTTTTCATTTGCTGTAAGCTGGTTTTGCTCCATGAGCTGGTCAACATAAAGCCTGTAGCCCTTATATGTTGGTATTCTGCCTGCGGAGGTGTGTGGCTGTTCGAGATAGCCTTGCTTCTCAAGCTCTGCCATTTCATTTCTTATGGTCGCTGAGGACGCTTTGACGTGAGCCATTATCGCCTTTGAGCCTACAGGCTCGCCTGTTACGATATATTCATTGACTACCGCTGAAAGTATTTTCAGCTTGCGGTCGTCCATTTGCTCACCACCCGTTCTTCTTGTTAGCACTTATTGTATTTAAGTGTTAGCACTCTTTCTTCTCGAGTGCTAAGTATAGTTTATACCCTTTTGACGATTTTGTCAAGGGGTTTAAGACTATTTTTCTCACAAATTTCAAAAATATTTGAACTTCTTTTCCGTCACATTGCACAACGCTTTGCTGAAAACGCAAAAAAGCGGGCAGACCGCAGTGGTCTGTCCGCCCAATGTTGAAAAAAGATCAGATAAAATTATTCTTCTGTATAAGCAGAAAGGTCTGGAACGGCAAGCAGGCTGTCGTCCGCTTCGCCTATGGAATCTACAGTGAAATAAACTGCATTTGATTCGTCAGCGCCCTCTGGAAGCAGAACTATCTGCTGAAGGTCATATGTAGCGCCGTCAAAGCTGTAAATTATCTGACCCTCAGCACCTGCAACGGCACTGTCGAGCTTATAGTATTCGTGAACAACATTTGTGCTTGCGTCAACATATGCGTGGTCGAAATCGAGAGCCGCACCGAAGAGAATGTCAGAGTCCTTCCAGTCGTTCTCGTCAGCTTCATTTACCGAGTAAGTAGTTGTTGCCTCAGAAACGTTATACTTCTTGCCGTCGCCTGGGTAAACAGCATATGACTTCATGCCCTGTATTGTGCTTGACTCGTAAGCCTTGCCATCCTTTACGCAGATAGTATATTTTGTTCCGCTGTTTGACATCTGCCCCTCAAGTGTAACGAGGTAGCCGTCTGCATATTTTTCTTTGAGCTGCTCAAATGCTCTGAAATCACCGTCAACGTCATAATCTGTTGTGCCTGCGTTTGTGAGAGTGCTGTCAGCTGTGCTTTCGTCTGCTGTGCTTTCAGCAGGAGCGGCAGATTCTGCGGCAGCCGTTGTTGTAGTAGTTGTTTCAGCCTTTGAAGAGCTTGCAGTATCGCTCTCCGAGCAGCCTGCCATTGCTGTACACATTGCCAAAGCTGCAATAATAGTTACCATTTTCTTGTTCATAATATTTTGCCTCCGAATTAATGACAAGAATTACTCGGCTGACTCAGCGCCTGACTCAACATCGAGTTCAGCGTCATAAGGGATATCGTCAGTGCTCATATCGAAAGACTGCTCTGTCCAACTGTCAAAATCGTCAGGGAGCTTGACTTCAACGTTTTCAGTTGTGAATGAGTTTACTGTAACAGTAGTCGTTGAGCCGTCAGAAATAGTTTCTATCTTAACAAGATCCTTTGTGTCAGCATTGAAGTAATACTTGAATGTTGTTGTGAAAGAATTATCGTCAGAATTGCTTGTGTCGAGAGTTACGCCTGATTCAAGCTCAATGCCCGAATCTTCTGCTTTTTCAAAAGTTTCGCAGATAAGACCGTCGTCAGTTGTTTCAGAGCTTATGAACTTGTAGCTGTCGTTAATGCCGTAGCCTATTTCGCTCTTGAAGTCGTCGATAGATTCTTCCATATCAACAGTGTAATACGTTTTTGACTCGCTGTCAAGTGTGTACATAACTCCGTCAATACTATAGATATCCATATCCACGCCCATAACTTTCATTTTCATGTGCATATTTCCGCCTGCTATCTCAACAACGGCTGATGAATTGTCATATTCGCTTGCCACTGTCATGTCGATAGCAAGGCTCTCGCCCTGTATCTTCTTTGTATACTGCGCTGTGAGAGTATCCTCGAGATCTGTGGCTGTGCCTGCTTCTGAAGCAGTTGACTCGTCAGCGGCTGCGCTTGTTTCTGCCTTTGATGTGCTGTCTGCTTTTGATGAGCTTGAAGAACTGCTGTCAGAACAGCCTGCCATTACCGTGCATGACATGATAAGTGAAACGAGAAGTGCAGTTATTTTTTTCATTATAAATACCTCTTTCTAAAATTTTAATAAATTATTATTGTTATATAATCTATACTCAAAACTATAACATATTTCACAAATAACGTCAATAGATTTTGTGAAATATTTTTCCCTTTTCGTATCGAACCACAAATCAGCAAAGCTAAGAAAGCATGATTTAGGTATTTATAATCAAACATATTTGTGGTATAATGTGAATAGTAAGAATAAAAGGAGCAAATTATGAGATACGATAATATACATAAAGGCAAATTTCTATCAAGGCCGAACAGGTTTATCGCCAACGTTGAGATAGACGGTAAAGCCGAGGTCTGCCATGTGAAAAATACGGGCAGATGCAAAGAGCTTTTGATCGAGGGGTGTACTGTTTGGCTTGAACATTCAGACAGTGCGTCAAGAAAGACCGCTTTTGACCTTGTTGCAGTGGAAAAAGGTGACAGGCTCATAAACATGGACAGCCAAGCCCCGAATAAGGCGGTGGGGGAGTGGCTGAGAGAAAAAAAGCCTTTTGGCGAGGGCTTCTCGGTCTATCCCGAAAAGAAATACGGCAATTCACGCTTTGACTTTTACTTAGAGTCGCAGGATAGGAAGATCTTCATGGAAGTCAAGGGCTGTACGCTGGAGAAAGACGGCGTTGTGCTTTTCCCTGACGCTCCTACCCTCCGTGGGGTGAAGCATATAGAGGAGCTTTCTCACTGCCTTGATGAAGGGTATGAGTCTTATATAATGATACTCGTTCAGATGAGCGATGTGAAATATTTCACTCCAAATTATGACACTCACCCTGAGTTCGGAGAGGCTTTGGAGAAAGCTTCCCGAAAGGGCGTGAAGATACTATGCTATGACTGCAACGTGACCCATGACTCTATGACAGTGGGCAAGCCTGTTAAGGTGAAGCTGGGCAGGTAATATGACGGCTCGTCCTGCATATACATTATAATACTAAGATGTATATGGGAGTGACAGCATTGGATATAAAAAAAGTCTGCCTGCGTTGTGTTGCAGTTATAATTGTGGCGTTCGTTATGCCCACGGGTATATGGCTTTATGCAAGATCTGCAAGCAGGTTCGGCAGGGTGGCGGCTGCGGCGGCAGGGGTGGTTATGGGGGAATACAAACCTTGTTTCGCTATGGAAAGCGAAACGGATACGGCATCAAAGCCTGTGGTATCAAACAAGCTTGAAGCGGCGGTGGTGTCAAAGCACAGTATATGGGATATGGATATGGCGCCACAGGAAAAGCAAACGCCCTCTGTAAGCTCGGAAGTGCCAAGTCCTTTGCCTGCTCAGGACGTGACTGACAAGATACCATATCCTGCAAGCATGGAGGGAAATGACGGTGTTATAGAAAAATACACCTACGGCAGATATGACGGCGAGCAGTATTTTGACCTTGACGGCGGCGGTCAGGTGAGAAACTGCACTGAGCTTTCAAATGATGAGCTTTATGAGGAAAGCTCAAAGCCGTATGATTTTCAAATAGACGGAAATTCCTCTGAGCCGCAGATACTTATTTACCATACCCATGCCACGGAAAGCTTTGAGCCCACAGACAAAGACCACTATGACAGCTCCTTTTCCTGTAAGACCACCGACCCTGAAATGAATATGCTGTCGGTAGGGGACAAGATATGCGAACAGCTTGACAAAGCAGGCGTTGCGTATATCCACGATACACTTGTGCATGATTATCCCAGCTATGACGGCTCATATGATTCCAGCCGAATGGCGGTAAAGCAGATATTGGAGGAGTACCCCTCTATAAAGGTATGCCTTGACGTTCACCGTGACGGCATAGAGCGTGAGGACGGCACAAGGCTCGCACCTGTGGCGGAGATAGAGGGCAGGGAAGCGGCTCAGCTTATGATAATATCAGGGTGTGATGACGGCACTATGGGTATGCCTGACTATATGAAGAATTTTCACTTCGCCTGTGCCTTGCAGTCGGCTTTGGAGAGCGATTGGCAGGGGCTTACACGTCCTATTCTGTTTGACTATCGTCACTATAATCAGGACTTGACCACCGGCTCGCTTCTTATAGAGGTGGGAAGCCACGGCAATTCTATCACTCAGGCACAGTATACAGGCGAGCTTATAGGAAAGACATTGGGGAAAATGTTTGGGGAAGAATAGGTGCAATAACGCACAAAATATGTGCGGCGATTTGTCTTAAAATGCCGAAAATACGGCTTTTAGCGGTTGGTTTCTTGACAAGAACGGGGTTTTGCGTTATAATAAAAGGGACTACATAAACGTTACAGCGTGAGAAATATATAATACGCTCATATTTTGGAGAACTGATATTATGAAAAATTTTTACCCCATGAAAAGAATAGCCGCAGGCTGTATGGCTCTGTGCATAGCTTTTGCCGCCTTTGGTTTTTCTGACGGAAGCGTAAGTGATATCGCTTTGGCGGATAACGATACATACAGCAGTCAGCTTGAAGAGCTAAAAAAGCAACAGCAGGAGCTTGACAAGCAGATAGCTGACGCTGACAAAAAGCTTGCCGACGAGCAGGACAACCTTGAAGCTATAAAGAAAAAATATAAGTCCATACAGAAAAAGATAGCAAATTCAGAGAAATATTCCTCTGAGCTTGAAGATCAAATGGCAGAGCTTGACGGCAAACAGCTTGACACTCAGCACAGCCTTGACTTGCAGGAAACTGCAATAAACGAGGGCAAGGACGATTTTATGGAGCGTATTCGTGCAATGTATGTTGCAGGCGGAGCAGATTCGTACACAAACGTGCTGATAAATTCATCTGATTTTTATGACGTTCTTATGAGGATAGAGCTTGTGACGAGAGTTGCAAAGCACGATAATGACGAGCTTAACGAGCTTTTGGATCAGTATAAAAAGCTTGAAAAGACCAAAGCGGAGCTTGACGAGCAGATAAAACAGCTCAAAGCAAAGGCTGAGGAATATGCCAAGGAGCAGAAAACTTTGGCGGGCGAGCAGGCGGAGCTTCTGAAAATGGAGCAGGAGTCCGGCAAGCTTATCGAGCAGATAAAGAACGATAAGAGCGACCTTGAAAATAAGTCACAGCAGGTGGACAATAAGTATTCGGAGGTGTCCTCAAAGGCGAATACCACCACGACTGCGACCACCACCAAGAAAAAGACTACCACCACCAAAAAGAGTGGTAACAGCGGTGAAAAGACCACCACCACGAAGAAGCCGGCTCAGACGGAAAAGCCTGACGAAACTACGGTTCAGACCACCACAACTCCGCAGGAAACAGCTAAGCCAAAGCCTGAAACAAGCAAAAAGACCACTACCACAACAACAGCAGCGCCTGCACCTAAGCCTGATTATTCAAGCGGTTCTAAGATAGACACTGTTGTTTCATATGCCAAAAGCATGGTGGGCGGAGCGTATGTATGGGGCGGTTCACAGTTCGGTGCAACGGATTGTTCGGGTCTTGTGATGCTCTCGTTCGCGCAGGTGGGAATAAATCTTCCACACTATGCGGCTTCGCAGGCTTTATACGGTACTACAGTTTCATATAACAACATGAAGAAGGGCGACGTTATCTTCTTTGGCGGAGCGTCGATCTCGAGCATTAACCACGTCGCTATCTATATCGGCGACGGCAAAATGGTACACGCCCAGAACACTGCCACTGGTATCGTTATTTCAAATGTTGAGTATTTTTCAAGATACAACAACATCACTATAATCAAAAGACTTATATAACGTAAAAACGCAGTCTGCAAGGGCTGCGTTTTTTATATCTATAATGATTCAACAGAAAACGCCACGAAAATTCATATAAAATTACTTAATTGTGAACATTCATTTTCAAACCTATTGACAAAGCTAAGTATTTGTGATATAATTAAATCAAATAAAGATTGTAGGCTTTGATAACAATTGCTGTGCAAAACAGCAGTAAGGCAGGGGGAAGAAAAATGGATAGTCTGAAAACGTGTTTTTTTGGCGGCTATGATAAGCTTGATACATTAAAATATATCGACACCATAACAAGCGAGATCTATATGCTGGAGTCGGCTATCGAAAAGAAAAAGAACGGTGATAACTTTGTTATCCCCGGAGAAACAGGTCAGCGAAAGCTTAAAGGCTCAGCGCTTGGTGGATTTGCAAAGCCTGATGTGGACAGCTACATCTGTGCGCTTCTGGGAAAGGCGGCTGAGCTTCGTGAAAAGCTTTGCAGCTAACGGCTAATAAAGACAAAAAAATATCCGCAGAGGTCATTTTATATGGCTTCTGCGGTTTTTTGTCGTATCTAAAAGAGCAAAAAAAAATTAATACCCACTTCCATCGGCTGAAATGAGCATTAATTTTTTATAGAATTATGAAAGGGATTCTTTGGTATTTGGTAAAACCTAAAGACGAGGAAATGTATCAGCGACTTGGGGAATCGCAGAGGGAAAGAAGATAAAAACCTGACTTTAAGTTTTACCAATTACCAAAGCTTTTTTTGTATCTTCTGCTGTGATTATATAATACCAGTTCTGTGTGAACCGAATATGAATTTTCAGGGGATTTCGGAGAGTTTTTTGAAAAAAATAAATGTTAATCACCAGTTCACAATTATAAGCTATAATGTCATTATTGGGGAATTTTTTTTTACGAGGGAGGATATTTTATGTTTCAGATACTTGTGGTGGAGGACGACGCAAGCCTTAGAAAGCTCATGTCTGCCGCACTTAAACAGCATGGCTATGTGACTTTTCTTGCAAATGACGGTCTGGAGGCTTTGGACGTTCTTGAAAAAACGAATATTGACCTTATAATCTCAGATATAATGATGCCGAATATGGACGGCTATGAGCTTACAAGACAGCTCAGAAAGGCTGATTTCAACCTGCCTATACTTATGGTCACCGCAAAGGAGACCTTTGAGGACAAGCAGGAGGGCTTTTCTGCCGGCACAGACGATTATATGGTAAAGCCTATTGATATAAATGAGATGATACTCCGTGTGGGTGCGCTTTTAAGGCGTTCAAAAATGGCGTCGGAACATTCTCTTACTGTGGGAAACTGCGTGCTTGATTATGACGCTATGAGCGTGGCGGTCGACGGCGGAGCGGCGGAAACTATACCGCAAATGGAATTCAAACTGCTTTTTAAACTGCTCAGCTACCCTGACAAGATATTCACACGCCGTCAGCTCCTTGACGAGCTTTGGGGCATGGATAAGGACGTTGACGAGCGTACTGTTGACGTTCACGTTAAAAGGCTGAGAGAGCGTTACGGAAGCTGTGAGTCATTCGATATTGTCACGGTTCGTGGACTTGGCTATAAGGCTGTGAAAAAGCAGTGACGGATAAGCTTGAGGGGTGAGGGGTTTGGATAAGAAAAAGACCAAAAATAAAACAAGTTTGCAGTTCAAGCTGACTCTTATGTTTTTCTTTGTGATGCTGGTGTCGGCTTCTATATCGGTGTCGGTGCTTGTAATGGTGTGCAGTCCTGTAATGAAAAGCAATGCCGAACAGCAGTTGGTGGAGCTTTCCATGGCAATGGATCAGCTTGAAGAAAAGGGCGGCTTCACTGTGGACGAGATAGTTTCCATTGTGAACAATTCAGCCTATAGTCTGTCAGTGGTGGATAAAAACGATTCAAGAGTACACGACCATTTTGCAGATATCGTGCATAAGGGATATTATGTGTCCTCAGAGGGTGTTGTGCCTAACGCAACCATAATCTCTCAGGTCTATGATAAGTTCGTTATCATAGACAGCTTTTCAAGCGACAGCGTTTACTGGGTAGTAAACCTCGTTGTCATCATAGCTTTTATGGTCTGTATCGTTATCGGTACTATTATAACAGCGTTCATGAGCCGAAGCATTATACAGCCTATACGAGATCTTAGTGCGGCGGCGGCTGAGATAGCAAAGGGCAATTTTAAGGTAAGAGTAAGAGAGCCGTCTGATCCTGAATACAGCATACTTGCGCAGAACTTTAACAAAATGGCTGAGGAGCTTGCAGGTACGGAAACGCTGAGAGGCGATTTTATCTCAAACGTTTCCCACGAGTTCAAAACGCCCCTGGCTTCCATACAGGGCTTTGCAAAGCTTCTGCAATCTGACGATATAACCGAGCAGGAACGTGAGGAATACACGCAGATAATAATCGACGAAACATCACGGCTTTCAAAGCTTTCATCAAATATTTTAAAGCTCACAAAGCTTGAAAATCAGAAAACCGTGGGCAAAAAGACAAGATTTTCTCTTGACGAGCAGATAAGAAAAATACTTCTTGTGCTTGAACCTGAGTGGTCGAAGAAAAAAATCGACCTTGATATCGACCTTGAGGATATCATGTATGTGGGCAGTGAGGAGCTTATGGCGCAGATATGGCAGAATATCATCAACAACGCTATCAAGTTCACCCCGGAGGGCGGAAAGATAAGCGTGAAGCTTTTCCGCAACGAGAAGAATATTTCGGCGGAGATATGGGACAACGGTCCGTCTATCGCTCCTGACGTAAAGGCGAAGATATTTGATAAGTTCTATCAGGGCGACCGCTCCCGTGCAACAGAGGGCAACGGTCTTGGACTTGCACTTGTAAAAAGGATAATCGAGCTTTCCGAGGGCAGCATAGAGGTAGAAAACGATATGAAAAAAGGCGGCGTTTGCTTCCGCATAAGCCTGCCTTATCTTATTGAGGATATGATGTAGTGTAGGGGCAACCTTTGGTCGCCCGCCTATCTCAGTCCATTATACATACGAAGATTTTTTGCAAACAAAAAGGAGCAGTTCATTGCGAATTGCTCCTTTTATCTGTCTGTCATATTTTAGAACAGACTTGCCACAAAGCCTGCTGCCACACCGAAAACATAAAGTATTCCCATTATGGCGAAATTCTCTTTCATGTTGTGCTTGTTGGTCTTGAAAAGCACAAGAAGTCCCACGCCTGCGCCGGTGCAAAGTCCTGCGATAAGCGAGCCGAAGCTCACAACACCCTCGATGTAAAGCTGAGTGAGAACAACGGAAGCCGCACAGTTCGGGATAAAGCCTATTATGCCTGCTATGAACGGCTGAACTATGCTGTCAGACATAAGCAGGGTCTTTACTGTGTCCTCTCCTGCAAATTCCATTACCGCACCGAGAATAAGGTTTACCGCAAATATAAAAAGTATTATGCTTACAGTGTGGTGAAGTGCCGAGTGCAAAATACTGTGGTGTTCGCAGTCGCAGTCCTCGCATATCTCCTTGAAAGGCTCTTCGTCCTGCTTTTTGCCCATAAGCTTTAAGATAAGGTCAACAAGCACACCTGCTATTATAGCCACAGCTACCTTTATAAGAATAAGCTGCCAAAGCTTGCCGGCAAATGCAGGGTTTGCTATCATCATTGGTATTGCCTCGTCGCTTGTGGCAAGGTACACCGAAATGAGAGTTCCCATTGTGATGAGCCTGCCTGAATAAAGGTTCGACGCCACAACGGAAAATCCGCACTGCGGCACTGCTCCAAGTATGCTTCCTCCTATCGCACCGAAAGACCCCATTTTTCTAAGAGCCTTTCCAAGCTTGTCGGCAGAACGATGCTCTATATACTCTATAAGCAGATAAACGCCGAACAGAAAAGGCAGGATCTTAAGGCTGTCTATTAATGCGTCAAGAAAAACGTCAACTAAAGTTTCAAACATATATCTATCTCCTGTAAAATATCCATTAAAACGATCTCTGTATCAACTCGACTATTATACAATATTTATTCACCCTTGTCAATCTTATGTTTATATGATAATCTGTTCATTTGTTTACCCTTTTCAGTAACAAAAAAACGAGCGAAATTTCTCCGCCCGTTTGATGTTTTTATTCTGTTTTATACAGAACGCTTTGTAAAGCCGTCCCATGCGGTGAGCAGGAACACCACCATGTGTGCTATAAGAACGCCTACGGCAAAGGTCAGGCTGTGCTGAGCAAATATTGAGTAGCCCTTTGAGATAGAAGCAAGGTCTGTGTTTGCGAACACAAGGAATCTTGCCCAATCCTGTCCAAGCTGACCCAAAAGCTGTGTGACCGTTGAGCCTATGCACATTGTGAATACACTGACGCCGATAGCAAGGGCTGTGCTTCTTACCAGTGACGAGATAGCAAACGCCAGTGTTGACATTACCACCATTTCAACGCTTTTCATCAGATATTGCTCTGCCGCATAAAGCAGTGTAGGCATTTCCTTTACATCGCCGCCGCTTACATAGATATAAGGCGTTGAGAAGCTGTCAAAGCCGAGCATAAGCCCTGTAATAGGTATCATTACCACGAAAAGTATGCAAAGCATTATGTAGCCCACTGTGATGACAGTGAAGTATTTTGCCATGAGTATCTTCCAGCGTTTAACAGGGTTTATAAGCAGGAACTTGACAGTTCCCTGTGAAAATTCAGAGGATACAATGCCGCCTGCGATAACGATAGCAAGCAGTGCGACTACTGTTACAAGGGAAGTGCTTGTGAGAAACACTGTCCAGAATGTTATCTGCTCAGGCTCGCTTGTTTCAAACAGCGTCATTTGGTTTGCTGTGTTATCGAGCTTATCATTGTCAAGCTGATAGAGTGCAAGTTTTATATTATCCTCAAGTTTTGCTCTGCTGTTCTGTCCGTCAGACTTTGCGTCGCCCATGGTCGCAATGGTGTTTTTTGCGTTTGCAACTGTCATGATAAGATCGTTTTTCTTCTCGTTTGACTTGTCAAAGGAAATATCCTTGTCCAACCTGTATTGATATTCCCACTTTTCGCCCTCTGTGAGTATGTCATTATCCAGCCTGTATTGACAGAAGCCACGCCAATCGTTGTCGTCAAGATACTTCTTTATCCCTGACATATCACCGGTGCCGTCTGCAAACATGGCTGACAGTACGTCATATCTCCAATCATCGCTGTCGATATCGTTGTCGATTAGATACTGCCACATTGCGATCTCGTTAGGGTCGCCGTTTGTGTCTTTGAGCCAATCTATGGTTTGCTGATAATCACCAGTTGCGTCATAGCTTGAATAGTTGTTGCTCTCCATATTGTGCTTTGCAAAAAGTGCAATGCCTGAAAGTCCAAGCGCACATATTATTATAAGCACGATCATTATTTTTGTGGATAACTTTTTGAAAACCTTTATGTACTCGTTTTTCACAAGTCTGAAAAATCTAGCCAATCTGTACGCCCCCTTCCTTTCCTCCTGTAAGCTCGATGAATACGTCCTCAAGCTTCTTGTTCTCTCTGCGGTGAACAGTGTAAAGTGAAACTCCGCCCTCGATAAGCGTCTTGTTCACCGAGGCTATTTTTTTCTTCTCTATCTCCACAGGGATAGAAAGGACAACTGCACCTGTTTCCTTGTCGATACGCTTGCCCTCGTCTGCGAGTTTTATAAGACCCATAGCCTTTTGCGGGTCGTCAACTTCAAGTACATATTCAGCCATGCTGCTGTCAGACTGTGAGATAAGCTCCTCCATTGTGTATGAGCCTATCATTTTTCCGTTTGCGATAATGCCCACTCTGTCGCACATCATTTCCATTTCGCTCATGAGATGTGACGATACCACAACGCAAGTGCCTTCCTTGTGAGCAAGCTCTTTGAGTATGTCACGAAGCTCCTTTATGCCCTGTGGGTCAAGACCGTTTGTAGGCTCGTCAAGTATAAGAAGCTTTGGTCTGTGCAGGATAGCCTGCGCAACTCCCAATCTCTGACGCATACCCAGAGAGTATTTCGACACCTTGTCATTAATGCGGTTTGAAAGCCTTACAAGCTCCACCACCTCTTTGATACGCTCCTCAGTTACTCCCTCTCTCATTCTTGCATACTGACGGAGATTTTCCATGCCCGAAAGATACTTGTACATTTCAGGGTTCTCAACAATGCCGCCCACGTTCGCCATTGCTCCCTCAAAGTCTTTTCTTATATCCTTTCCGTCAATGGATATCTCACCCTCGTCAAGCTGTAAAAGTCCCACTGCTATCTTTATAGTTGTGGTCTTTCCTGCGCCGTTAGGACCGAGAAAGCCGTAGACCTCGCCGCTGTAACACTCCATATCTATGCTGTGAAGTATCTGCTTTTTGCCAAGGGTCTTGTTAAGCCCCTTTATCTTTAGAATAGTATCACTCAACGCTGTCTGCCCCCTCGCTGTCGGATTTTTCTGCACTGCTGTCCGGAACTATCTCAGACTCAGCCTTGCTTTCATCAGCCACGCTGTCACTGTTGTTATCATCAAAGTTGTAATCCTCGCCATATCCGTAGTCGCTGGACGTTGCTATCTTCCAGCCGTCAGAGGTACGCAAAAGATAAAATTCAGCATATTCATAACTGAAAATCGCCTTGTATGAAGATTTGCTAGGCTCATAGTTGTCGGAATTTGTGTAGTTACCGCTTGTCATGGTGTTTATGCCGTTGGTTGTGAGAAAAGTCGGGTCGCCCTTTGATACGTCATAGCACACATTGTATATCATAATGACCTTTGCTCCGTCAGCTCCACTCTTGTTTATTGACATCTCTTTTATGTCATACTCAGCCGAGGTGATATCTCCACCCTGCTTTGCAACTTCAGCTTGGTTTATTTCCTCCAGAAGTCCTGACTTTGACGAAGCGTACTCGTTGTCAGAAGTGGTGTAGTCAGTATAATGCTTATTCACAAAATCTGTCAGTTGACTTTTTAACTTATCACTGCTTCCAACGTTTGCACTTGTCAAGTCTGCGATATAATCCCTCATGGTCTGTTCTATCTCAGGCTTGGAAGTCTTGAACTGGTTGTTATCATACACTGAGTAGCATACAACGCCCAGCGCAAGCACACCGCCAAGAACCAAACCTCTGTTTATGTTTCTTAGTTTCACAGTTTCTCCTCCTTGTGTCTTATCTTTTTCAGACGTATTTTTTAGTGGCATATATAAGTTTATCATAGCCTTTTTCAACTGTCAACCGCTTTAAGAAACGCTTAAGATTTTCATAAGACAACCATACAGACCATAAGATAAAATACGTTCTTTGTTTAAATATCTGTAGTGGCGAACAGTTCGCTCTTCTTATTAGCGTATTTGCAAGCAAAGCAAAAAGGCGGTGGAACACGCACGATAACGTATCCCACCGCCTATATGGAATGAGGAAAATTATCCTTTTTATAAAAACAGCTTCAGGTCATTCTCTGCCTTTTTCGGGTCTTTAAGACTTATGCTCCTTACCGCCTTTCTCAGTGGCAGTACCCTTGACGGAACTACCGACAGCATATCCACATCAAGCTCCAGAAATATCTCTGTGAGCGTTGGGTCGCCTGCTATCTCACCGCAAATGCCTGCTTTTATGCCGTTTGCATGGGCGTTGTCGCACACCATTTTTATCATTCTAAGCAGTGCCCTGTGATTTTTCGGGGACACTCTGTCATAGCATGGGTTTTGCCTGTCAAGACCGAAAGCGAACTGTTCAAGGTCATTAGTGCCAATGTTGAAAAAGTCCACCTCTTTGGCAATGATATCGCTTGTCATCACCGCCGAAGGGGTCTCTATCATTGCCCCGAGCTTAACATTGTCGGCAAATTTCCTGCCCTCTTTTATAAGCTCTGCCTTGACCTGCACGATAAGCTCTTTCACCCTCAGTATCTCGCTCACATCTATCACCATAGGCAGAAGTATTGAAAGCTGTCCGTAAACAGACGCCCTGTATAACGCCCTTAGCTGTGTTTTGAATATGCTTTCTCTTTCAAGGCAAAATCGTATGCCTCTACAGCCCATAGAGGGATTTCTCTCAGCACTCATGTCTGCACAATCTGGTATCTTGTCTGCACCTATATCATAAGTGCCTATTATGACTTCTTTACCCTCCATTGCCTCCAATGCCTTGCGGTAGATATAAAACTGAAAATCCTCGTCAGGAAAAGCAGGTCTGTCAAAGCACATGAACTCCGTTCTGAAAAGACCTATCCCCCCTGCGTCGTTTTTTACCGCTGATTCAAGCTCCTCAGAGTTGAGTATGTTCGCATATATCTTTATCTCATGTCCGTCACGAGTGATGTTTTTTCTTCCTTTGAGCCTTGTGAGAAGTTCCTTTTTCCTGCCCTCAACGGCTTCCTTGTATTCAAGTTGTCTGAGCGTATGCTCATCAGGCTCTATGTAAAGCGTTCCGCTGTAGCCGTCAAGGACGGCTTCCTTGCCCTCGTATTCGTCAGAAAGCTCCGTTCCAACGTTCACGATGGCAGGTATGCCAAGATTTTTCGCAAGTATCGCAGTATGAGAGTTCACAGAACCGGACCTTGTGCAAAAGCCCTTTATCTTCGTCTTGTCCATGAGCAGGGTTTCTGAGGGCATAAGGTCGCCGGTGCAGATAATGGCGTTCTCTCTGAGTAGGGGAAGCTTGTCGGCGCAGTTTAATATGTGTCTTAAAAGTCTGTTTGAAACGTCCTTGACGTCAGCCGCTCTGCTTTGCATATATTCGCTGTCCATCTGTGCCAGCATTTCCGCAAAGCTTCTTGAAGTGCTTGCGACCGCATAATCGGCATTGAAATGCTCGTCAAGTATCTTTGTGCGAATACTGCTGTCGTATTGCTCGTCGGTGATAAGCATTTGGTGTATCACAAATATTTGAGCGTCGCCTTCCCCAACGCTTAGCCTTGCACGGTCATAAAGCTCCCCAAGCTCTACAAGAGCGGCGTTTTTAGCCTTGACATATTTTTTGTATTCAAGTTCAGGGTCGGACACTTTTATCTTGTTGATGATAAATTCGTCACGATGATAAAAGGTCAGCTTTCCTCTTGCAATGCTTCCGAATACCGATCGTCCTTTTATGCTTGTCATGAGCGCTCACCCCCAAAAAAACATACCTATCTGATATAATTATATCACCATTTGATTAACGATAAAAGTAAAATGCCGTCTGTTTACAGATTATTAACAATATTCGTGATTTTAGCAAACAAGACAATCAATATTTCAGCAAATTTAACAAATCAGAAACATTTTGCGACCTTATGTCAAAATCAGAATAGTACAATCCCTAAAAATCATATGATTAAAAAGCGTATGAGCGATACTTTATATAAGGAGGGACAAATATGTTTTCAGCACTGTTTGAACTGCTTACGGGGAATTTTCTATTTTTCGCACTGCATTTTGACAGCCGCAGCGTGTTTCCAAAACCGCTTTCAGCGAAGGAGGAGCGTGAGTGTTTTGAGAGAATGGCGCAGGGTGACAAGGCGGCAAAGGATAAGCTTATCGAACACAATCTTCGTCTTGTGGCACACATTATAAAAAAGTATTATTCAAATTCCACAGATCAGGAGGATCTTATCTCTATCGGCACTATCGGTCTAATAAAAGCTGTGTCAACATTTGACCACAAGAAAGGCTGTCGCTTCGCCACCTATGGGAGCAGGTGCGTGGAGAACGAGATACTAATGCACTTCCGCTCCCAGAAAAAGTCTGCCAACGATATCCACTTTGACGAGCCTGTTGACTCCGATAAGGACGGCAATCAGCTTTGCCTTATCGACATAATCGCAGACGGAGAGGACGTTGCCGACAAAATAGAGCTTTCCATTCGCAGTGAACAGCTCTACCGCTATATCGAAAGCTCTCTTGATGAGCGTGAAAGACAGATAGTCACTCTGCGCTATGGTCTTTTCGGTCAGCCGCAGCTGCCACAGCGAGAAGTCGCAAAACGCCTTGGTATCTCACGTTCCTATGTTTCAAGGATAGAAAAGAAAGCCTTGAAGCTTCTTAAAGACCGCTTCGATAAGCAGTGATAGGCGTTGACGCAGTAGGGGCGAACAGCGTTCGCCCGCTGATTATCATATCATGTCATGATGTTGTTTTAGCACTCATAAAGCTAATATGCTAGCACTCATATAATGGGAGTGCTAAAATTCAGCTAATGTTCACAATATCTTCACACAATGAACATATAGCAGGGGTATCATAAAGACAATGAAGAAAGGAAATGATACCAATGGAAGAGCAGAATAAATGATAAAAGCTTACAAGATAAATTAAGATATAACACATCAAGGAGGAATTTATATGTTTGGACTTACACCATTTGAAAGAAAGAGCTACGACCTGTTTAACGCATTCCATGATTTTGAGAATGATTTCTTTGGAGAAAATGCACTCCAGAGCTTCAAGACCGATATCAAGGACGAGGGCGACAAATATGTAATGGAAGCAGAGCTTCCGGGCTTTGATAAGGACGATATCAAGCTTGACATCTCAGGCAACGATCTTGTTCTTACCGCTGAGCATAAGGCAGAGACAGAGGATAAGAAAGACAAGTATATCCGCCGTGAGAGGACATACGGTTCTTATCAGAGAAGTTTTGACCTTACAGGCATTGATACCAACAATATCACCGCAGAGTACAAGAATGGTATCCTGACCCTTGACCTGCCAAAGATGCAGGAGGTAAAGCCTGAAACCAAAAGACTTGAGATAAAGTGATTTAAGTAAAGCCAAGGCTTTGAAAGAGGCGATACCAATGGGTCACGATATGATTTGCAATAGGTTTTGCTAGAATAAAATATCCGTGAGAGCGAAATGCCCCCACGGATATTTTTTGTTATCACGATTTTTTCTCACGGCTTTTGAGCCATATTTTTCGTATTAGTATGGCAAGTAAAATTCCTGCCACTGCACCGCTTGTGTCAATAAGAACATCACGCACCTGCCCTGCACGCCCCGGCACGAAAAGCTGATGTATCTCATCGCTTGAAGCGTAGATGCAAGAAAAAACTGCCGCAAAAAGCCCTCTGTATCCAAGCTTTTTCACCTTTGAAAGATTGATAAACGCCAATATTCCAAGCAAGGCGTATTCGCTGAAATGTGCAAGCTTTCTTATGATGAACGTGGCGGTGTCCTTGTATTCCGCCTGCGCTGTAGTGTCAAGGCTGTCATATACAGGGTTGACAAATTCTATCACTGCGTTAAACACCGCATTTGATTGCTTGTTGGACTCGTCAGCATTGTTTGCCGAGAACATGAATATTACCACGCACCACAGCACAAGTGCCAACCCTTTAAGTATTATCTTTATCCTGCCTTTTGAAGTTGCTTTCAATGTAGCCTTTCAGCTCCTCTTTTTTGTTTTCCACCTTTTCGTCTATAACACCATTCAATGCAAGCTCCAGCCCAATGCCGATATCCTTTCCGCCAAAGCCCATTTGTATAAGATCCTTGCCGTTTATGTCAAGGTCGCAAATGTGGATACACTCGTTGTCCTCTTTTATCTCCATTGCAAGCTCTGCGATATGGTCAAGTTCTGCAAGCTTTTCCTGCCGTTTGTAGTCAGACTGGGCATATGTGTCAGCCCTGCGCACCTCCAGATAATCCATAACAAAGTCAAAGTCATGCTGAGCCATAAATCTCCGCACCGACTTTTTCGTGGCAGGTATCCTGTTGTCATGCTCCCATATAAGCTCATAAATATATTTCGCCGAAGCGTTGTCTATCCTGAGCCTTTTTAATATCTTCTCCGCCATGTAAGCCCCCTCAAACTGGTGCTTTTTAAAGTGCGAAATGCCGTTCTCGTCAACAGTGTGCATTCTCGGCTTGCCAATATCGTGAAGAAGCATAGTAAGCCTCATCTGCCACTGTGGTCTGACGTTCTCAACGCTCAAACAAATGTGACCGTAAACATCAAGAAAATGGTGGGGATTGTTCTGCCTGAAATCAAAACTTTCCCGAAGCTCAGGTATGAACACCGCTATGACCTCACGATAGTCAAGCAATATTTTCCTTGTACTCTTTCCACAGAGAAGCTTTTTAAGCTCCGACGCAATGCGTTCGGCAGAAATGCTTTTTAAAAGCTCACGTTGTTCAAGTATAGCCTTTGAGGTCTTTTCCTCGATCTCAAACCCAAGGCATGAAGAAAATCTCAGCCCTCTTAATATCCTCAAAGCGTCCTCGTCAAAACGCTTTTCAGGCTCACCAACGCATTTTATAATGCCTTTTTCAAGGTCACCTTGTCCGCCGTAAAGGTCAATAAGCCCCTCTTTCGGTGAGTATGCCATAGCGTTCACAGTAAAGTCACGACGTTTTAAGTCCTCCTCCAGCGAGCTTTCAAATGTGACCTGAGCAGGCTTTCTATGCCCTATATACTCTCCGTCACTGCGATAACAGGTTATCTCCACCGGCTCGCTCTCTATCAAAACAGTGAGCGTGCCATGCTTCAGCCCGGTTTCAATAGTGCGGAAATCTGCGAAAACTTCAAGCATTTTGTCAGGGGTGCAGTTTGTGCAGACATCGTAATCATGGGGCTTTTTGCCAAGCAAACTATCTCTTACACAGCCACCGACTATATAACCCTCGTAGCCGCACTCATTCAGTCTGTCAAGAGCCGTCTTGACAAACTGCGGAATAAAGATCTCCAATTTACTGCCTCCCTTTATAGTTTTGTGAATTATGTGCGACTTTCGGGTCATAATATTTACATGAATATCTCGAAAATAATTGACCCCAAAATCTCACGGAGAGCGTTCCTCGCCCTCACGGGTATAGTGAGCGCACTTATGCAATCTATCTTGAATTTACCGTGGCTTGCGTTTTTTATCTTTGCGCCAATGGTGCATTGCCTGTCAGTCTGCCATGAAAAAAGGGCTTTCAGGCTTGATTTCCTGTGCTTTTTTGCACCGTATTATCTTTTTCAGCTCACTTTTATGCTCACCATATGGAAAATATGCCCTCTGCCGTCCTTTGCCGCTATACCTCTTGCCGCTTTAGCGTGGTTAGGTCTGACCTTGTGGGAGTGTATCCTTATGTATCTTCCACTGAGCCTTTTCCTGCCCCTGCGACCGCATCTCAAACACCGTTTGTCTGAGATAGTTTTGCTCTGCCTGCTTTTGACAGCAGGGGAGTGGCTTCAAGAGAAAGTTCCGATTTTGGCGTTTCCGTGGTCTGCGGCATGGCTAGCTGTAACAAGTTCGCCACTGCTTTTGCAATCCGCCACGCTCATAAGCTGCCGCCTTACAAGCTTTATAATTTTCCTGCTCAACGGTCTGCATGGGGAGATATATACTAGCAAAAAGCGTTTTGCCTGCACCGCCTTTGCACTGCTTTTGCAGGGGGCAAATTTAAGCTATGGACTTTATTCCATAAACCTCGACAAAAAGCTTGATAACATCTACCCTCAGATAGACGTTATCTGCGCACAGGATAGTCTGGAGGGCAGGGAAAAATCACACCGTAAAGCCCTTGACTCAGCACGCTCCTATCTTTCTATAATGGAAAGCTGTTGGCGGTGGGGTACTGACCTTGTTCTGCTTCCTGAAACTGCCGTGTCGAAAGACTATGACGAACAGCTAAAAGAATTTTCCCTTATATCAGACTTTGCCGCCACCCATGGATGTACCCTTGTGACAGGCTCGTTCTATCTTGAAAACGGCAAGGATTACAACGCCCTTTTCGCCTATGATAAAAACGGCATTGCGTCGTCGCCCTACCTGAAACAAGTGCTTGTGCCTTTCGGTGAAAAGACACCTTTTGCAGGCATTTTCCACCTTGACACTATGAGCGAATGTGCAGACGAAAGACACACCAAGCCCCTCGCCTCAGACGGCATGACCATAGGCTCTGTTATCTGTATAGAGTCCATTTTCCCAAGCCTTGTGAGCCGACAGAAAGAGCAGGGCGCACAGATAATTTGCGTTTCCACCAACGATTCATGGTTCGGCAAAAGTTCCGCCCGTGAACAGCATTACCGCCACTGCATAATGCGAGCCGTTGAGAACAGAAGATATGTCCTCCGTGCAGGAAACTGCGGAATATCAGCGATAATATCTCCCACAGGCGAGCAACTGTCCGTAAAATCGGACAAGACAAAAGGTGCGGTGTGGGGAAAAGTTACCCTTATTGGCAGGTAACTTTTTTACCACTCTATCTCAAAAAGTCTAGCCATATAAGGTCTGTCAAACTTAACGGAAACATTGCCTGTCGCCTTTGAAAACTCCACAGGGGTTTCGCTGAAATCAGGATAAATGCACTTCACCCTTGCGTCAACACCCTTGAGGAAGTCGATAGGCAGAACACAGGTGTCGCTCTTGCCCTCTCTTCTCCATACGGCAAGATAAGCCTTGTTGCCGTTTCTCAGACCGAGAGATACCCAGTCGTCCGAAAATTTGGACAGTCCCAAGCTCCAGAACGGCACTGCTTCCTTTATGTCCGCCCTTATCTTCTTGTAAACGCTGATAGCTTCCTTAACAAGCGCCTTGCGCTCAGGGTCGATGTTGCCAAGATGACCACTCTGATGGATACGCAAAAGCATTGCATTTATCATGTTGAAAACAACTTCTTCCCTGTCACCTGATGTGATAGGATAAGCCCAGATAGCCGATTGTTCAGGGCAAAGGGCAGTAGGGGAGTTCGCCGCAATGGTGCAGTATTTTTTGTAATCGTCCTGATCTGATGTGGACTGAATGGAGTATCTTGAAAGCATCGCATAGTCCATTCTGAGTCCGCCGCTGGAGCAGTTTTCTATAATAAGGTCAGGGTGACGAGCAAAAACACCGTCAAGCCATTCAAGGTAAGCCTTTTCATGACCCCACAGACCCTCGCCAACGCTGTCGCAGTTCTGCTCAGTGCCTATACCAGGCTCTATGTTGTAATCCATTTTTATGTAGCCAATGCCGTATTCCGAAACGAGCCTGTCTATTACCTCGTCAGCGTGGGAACGGACTTTCGGGTTTCTGAAATCAAGCTGATAACGGCTTCTGTCATAGACTCTCTTTCCGTGACGTGTGAAGAACCAACTGTCATCGCAAACGCTGTCCACAAGCGGACACTTTATTCCCATGACCTCTATTTCAAGCCAAAGCCCAGGTATCATGCCCTTTTTGCGTATATAGTCTGCAACTTCCTTTACGCCGTTAGGAAAACGCTTTCTGCTCTCTTTCCATTCGCCGACCTCGTCCCACCAAAAGCCGTCAGCATACCAGCCTGCGTCAATGCAGAAATATTCACAGCCTGCCTCTGCCGCAGCGTCCACAAGGGGAAACTCTTTCTCAGCCGTAGGGTCGCCCCACAGACAGTTCATGTAGTCGTTGAATATTACCGCAAGCCTCTGATTGTCCTTGTTGCGGCGGCGTATTTTTCTGCGGTATTTCGTCAGCTCGCCCATAGCCTTGTCAAAGCTTCCTGCCACTGAGCCTACCGCACATTTCACGCTTTCTATGCTCTCGTTAGGTGCAAGATCTTTATACCAGTGGGACTCTATCTCCGACGGGCCAGAAAGCTGTAAATAGAAGTGTCCTCCCACGTCTGAAAGCTCCCAGTGCCAAGAGCCGTTTTGCTCTATCTGCCAAAACAGCACCGAGCCTGCTTCGGTGTTTTCAAGCACACCCATTGGTATGTATTCCTTTGCCGACCAGTTTCCAACGTTTGTGCAGGCAAATACCTTTGATGAACGCTGTTCCGTAGGCTTAGCAGATGAAGCAAGCCCCACCTGTTCAATGGTGTAGTCCTGCCACTGCAATTCACGCTGCCATGAGTTGTGGCATACCCATATCTTCATCTTGTCCTCAGGCTTTTTAAGCCCCTCTTTTTCTACGCCCGTCAGCGCAAAGGAGGACATATATTCAATGGTCTGTACCTCGCTGCCCTTGTTTGTAAGGGTCGTCCAGCAGCGTACAACAGACGTGCCGGTGTAAAACTGATAGTGGGACACAGCTTCAAGACCTGTGACCTCATCAAATGTCACAAGTTCAAGCTTTCTGCCATAATCATTGTTCACATCACGGAAGTCCTTGAACTTCATTCTCCAGCCCGGAGCGGTCACAATATATTTGTTTCCGTGACGCTCGTCAGGGCGGTCGATACCGCTCGCCTGTATCTCTACAGGTCTGAAAGTTTTCAGCCCCATGTATGAAGCCGTCTTGGCTTCATCAAAAGGCAGAGCAGAGAAGTGCAGAAGCTTCGCCTCGTTGTCGTCTGTTATCTCAAATACTATATTAATGCCGTTTTCATATATCTCAATACGTTTCATATTGGGTATTTCCCTTCGTGATCTATTTATCTGTACATATTATCGTACACTTATATCATTTTCGCAAGCTCGTCAAGTATCCTGTGAGCGGCTTGCTCTTTGGTCATAATAGGCAGCTCCACAGCACCGCCCTCAGTGATAAGGGTGATAACATTAGTGTCCGTCTTGAAGCCTGCACCAGCGGTCTTTAGTGAGTTTGCGCATATCATATCGCAGTTTTTGTTAGTGAGCTTTTTCTCAGAGTTCTTGATAACGTCCTGCGTTTCCATGGAAAAACCGCATATGACCTGACCGTCACATTTGTGCTGACCGAGATAGCCGAGGATATCCTGCGTGCGTTTTAGCTCTATCTTCATGTCGTCATCAGACTTCTTTATCTTGTTGTCAGCCACCTCAACAGGCGTGTAGTCAGCCACAGCCGCCGCCTTTACGATAATATCCTGCTCAGGAGCAAGCTTTGTGACAGCCTCAAACATATCCGCCGCAGACTTTACGTTCACAACGTCCACGAACATAGGCGGCAAAATCTCCATGTGACCTGCCACCAACGTCACCTTTGCGCCTCTTTGCATAGCCGCTTTAGCAAGTGCACAGCCCATTTTTCCGCTTGAATGATTAGTGATGTACCTCACAGGGTCGATAGCCTCCATGGTCGCACCGGCAGTAACAAGCACCTTTTTGCCTGCAAGATCCTTCTCAAAAGCAAGCTCCCGAAGAATGTATTCAAACAGCACCTCAGGCTCAGGCATTCTGCCGTCACCGTCATCACCGTTTGCAAGCATACCTCTGTCAGGAGCGATCATCTCGTAGCCGAAACGCTCAAGCTTCCGGATATTGTCCTGCACAATAGGATTGTGATACATATTGTGGTTCATGGCAGGGGATATCATTTTCTTGCAAGGGCAAGCCATGACAGTGGTGGTGAGCATATCATCAGCAATGCCGTATGCTATCTTGCCGATAACATTAGCGGAAGCAGGAGCGACCATAACAAGATCAGCCTGCTTTGCAAGAGCAACGTGTTCAACACTGTATTGAAAATTTCTGTCAAAAGTATCTATAAGGCACTTGTTGCCTGTGAGGGATTCAAAAGTGATAGGGTTTATAAATTGAGTGGCGTTCTGTGTCATGAGTACCTGAACATTGCAGCCTTGTTTTTTAAGCAGCCTTGCTAAGGTTGGAATCTTGTAAGCCGCAATACTGCCGCTGACGCCGAGAACGACCGTCTTACCTGAAAGAAGCATAGAGATGACCTCCTTAGTGGAATATATAAGGCAACACCGCACAAAGCCCGCCTGACGGCTTTGCACGCCATCAGCCTGCGGAATTTTTATGCGATCTGAAAAAAATCTGACTACGCATCTGACGCACAATCTTTGTGCGGTATTGCCTTAAATATAGTATAACACAGATCATGGTGAAATGCAAGATTTCAAGTGATAAGTGAGCATGGAGAATAACAAAAGACCGCTGCCCACAGATGCCTGTGAACAGCGGTCTGAACCATATGTCAATCCTTGTATTGCGAAGTTATCCCGAAGTATTCTTCAAGAGAAAGTCCGCTGTTGGTTATGTTTTGTGCTAAAGGCGTGCCTACATATCTTATATGCCAAGACTCATACTGATAACCGGTGTAAGCCTCTTTGCCCTTTGGATAACGAATTATAAAACCATATTTCGCACAGTTGTTGGCAAGCCACTTGGCTTCTCTTGTACCGTTAAATGAGTCGCTGGCATTGTTTACGTCTATTGCCATGCCCGTCTGATGGTCGCTGTAGCCGGGTCTTGCGGAGTATGTATCTGCCGCAGCCTTGCCGTCACGGTTGCAGTACATATTATAAAGGTACCTCTGATCGTAATAAGAGCGGTAGCCTGAGCATACCCACAGGCTTATGCCGTCTTTATATGCAGCGGTCTGCATCTTTTTGAATGCCGCTGATGTTTCTTTGGTCAGACCCTTTGGGTCGTAGCTTGCAGGGAGGGAATATGTTTTGTTCGCCAAAAGAACTCCGTCAACATAGCTCATGCCGTTTATGACCTCGACAGTGTGGTCTGGGGTCTTGACGGTTATCTCCTCGGAATATGCGCCATAGTGATTTGAACCTTTATCGTCCGTCTTGCAGGCTCTTACCTTGAATCTGTATGTAGTCTTTGCGTAAAGTCCGTTTATTGCGCAGGAATTTACCGTAGATGAAGCTATGTTCTTCCACTTGCCGTTTGTGTATATAAACACCTTGTAGCTTGTGCAGCCTACAGACTTCCAGTTAAGGTCAAGTGTAGAAGCGGTGATGTCAGAAGCTTTTACTCCTGTTACCTGCCTTGGATTTGTGGCGGAATTGTAATTTTCACAATAGTCGCTGTATATCTTAACTCCGTCTACTATCTTATATGCTCTTACCTTGAAATTCTCCCTTGTTGCCGCAGGCAGACCCTTGACAGTGTAGGTCGTGCCTTTCACGTCAGCTATCTCAGGATATTTACCCTTTGAACGCATTCCCACAGAATAGCCGTCCGCACCGCTCACAGCGTTCCAGCTAAGCTTTATAGAGCTTGTGCTAGGAGTCCTAGAGGTCAGACCGGTGACCTTGTCCACCATGACAGCCTGAGCCGTTATTTCCTGCGAATATTTGCCGTAGTGGTTTGCACCCTTATCGTCACGCTTGCAGGCTCTTACTTTAAATGTATAGCTTCCTGCGTCAAGTCCTATGACAGTGTAGCTGTTTGTATTCGTCTGCGCTATCTGCTTCCACTTGCCGTTTTTCAGCATAAAGACACGATAGTTTGAACAGCCTACTTTTTTCCATGAAAGGCTAACAGAAGCATTGCCCGTCTGAGCTTTAAGACCGCTTATAGGGCGTGGATTTGTGGCGGAATTGTAGTTCACTGAATAGTCGCCATAGACCTTTTGACCGTTCACTATCTTATAGGCTCTTACCTTGAAGTTCTCCCTCGTTGCCGCAGGCAGACCTGTAACAAGATATGTAGTGTCAGTAACGTCTGCTATCTCAGGATACTGACCCTTTGAACGCATTCCCACAGAATAGCCGTCCGCACCATTCACGGCGTTCCAGCTAAGTCTTATGGAGCTTATATCAGGGGTTTTAGATGTCAGCCCTGTGACCTGAGGCAGACTTGTCTGCTCCGCAGCTTCAGCCGCCTGCACAGGCATATTCACACTTAGCACGCTGTCAGGCACAGCACCTGCCGCACATATCATCATAGCGGCACAAGCCACTGCCGCTGCATTTTTTCTGTTTATTATCTTTTTCATTTTTCAGACCTCCTTTGATGAAATTCTTTTGCACTTTAAGTATAACACGTTTTTACCAGTTTGTAAACACGCAATCCCAAACTATTTTTGTTCACATTTTGTTTTTTATGTTTACTTATACTCAATTGCAAGACCTCTCTTTTGGTTGCTGAAAGAATGTATAAAAAACAAAGACCGCAGAAAAAAATCTACGGTCTTTTGTGGCTGGGGTGGAAGGATTCGAACCTTCGGAATGACGGAGTCAGAGTCCGTTGCCTTACCACTTGGCGACACCCCAATGTTTGTTCGATTTAGCTTGTTTTTGGTTGGGATAGATGGATTCGAACCATCGGAATGACGGAGTCAAAGTCCGCTGCCTTACCTCTTGGCTATATCCCATCGTCATGTCCCTCACTCAAACAGCTTAATCATTATAGCACACCATTTCGGGAAATGCAATAGCTTTTCATATTTGTTTACAAAGCATTTACAGTACATTAACATATATGGGCAAAACGACGTAAAACCGTACGGCTTTGTAGAAAAACTATTGAAAATGGTCAAAATATGTGATAAAATGACCATAAGAGCGTGGCTCGGAACAAAAAACGAAAGGTCGTAACCGTTATGGAAGAGAAGAAAAAAGGTTTTATCAAGAAGTTTGTAAATGAGTTCAAGGCGTTTGCTCTCAAAGGAAACGTCATGGACTTGGCAGTGGGCGTTATCATAGGCGCTGCGTTTCAGAATATCGTGACGTCATTTACTGAGAATTTTATCAACCCGATAATAGGCTGTATAGGCGGTGCTGACGTAGAGGGCAAGATACATTTACTAGGAAGTCAGTACATAAACTACGGCGCATTTCTGACGGCAGTCATCAACTTCATAATCATGGCGTTCGTAATTTTTGTAATAATGAAGGTCATAAACAAGCTTGCGTCACTTGGCAAGCATGAAGAGCCTGAAAAGCCTGCAGAGCCACCGGTGGACATAGTGCTTCTTACAGAGATCAGGGATCTTCTCAAGGCACAGCAAGCGGCTGAGGCGAGCAAAGAGGAAGAAAAGGCAGAAGAATAAGATCTGAAACGGTACACTTTTTAAGTTAAGGGACAGCTCCCATGTTGGGCTGTCTTTTTTGTTGGCTATCTTTTTTGACGGTATTCGCTCAAATTCAGGTATGGGCAAACACTTTTCTTCTGTAAAAACTCCACAATTATTTATCTTTCACTTTGTCACTTATTCTGTTTTAAATCTCTTTACTTTTTTGTCATCATATGATAAAATAATAACATATATGTTTGTGAATACTTTTAAGCTTTTAAGTTTTCTAGCTTTCAAGCTTTTAATTATGAAAGGAAGTTTTTGTATGCCTATAACCGAGATACTGGAGCGTAACGCACGAGAGTTCGGAAACGATGTTGCTCTGGTAGAGGTCAATCCTGAGATCAGAGAAACCAGACGTGTGACTTGGAAGGAATATGAGCTTATCGAGCCTAACCCAGTCTGTCATTATCGCCGTGAGATAACCTGGAGCGTTTTCAACGAAAAGGCTAACCGCTTTGCCAATCTGCTTTTATCCCGTGGGGTAAAAAAGGGTGACAAGGTGGGTATCCTGCTTATGAACTGTCTTGAATGGCTGCCTATTTATTTTGGTATCCTCAAGACGGGTGCGCTTGCAGTGCCGCTGAATTTCAGATACACTCCGGAGGAGATAAAATACTGTCTTGACCTTGCCGAGGTGGATATTCTTGTATTTGGCCCTGAATTTATCGGCAGAGTTGAGGAGATAGCTGATGAGATAAGCAAGAACAGACTTCTTTTCTATGTTGGCGAGAACTGTCCGTCATTTGCAGAGCATTATGACAGACTCACTGCAAACTGCGCAAGCACTACTCCGTACATAGAGCTTACTGACGAGGACGATGCGGCTATCTACTTCTCGTCAGGCACAACTGGCTTCCCGAAGGCTATCCTGCACAATCACGAGAGCCTTATGCACGCCGCAAGAGTTGAGCAGAATCATCACGGTCAGACAAAGGATGATGTATTCCTTTGTATCCCTCCGCTTTATCATACAGGTGCGAAGATGCACTGGTTCGGAAGCCTTATCTCAGGGGGCAAGGCGGTGCTTCTCAAGGGCGTGAAGCCTGAATTTATACTTGATACTGTATCGAGGGAGAAGTGTACTATAGTATGGCTTCTTGTGCCTTGGGCGCAGGATATCCTTGACGCTATCGACAGCGGTGAGGTGACACTTTCAAAGTATGAGCTTTCACAGTGGAGGCTTATGCACATAGGCGCACAGCCTGTTCCGCCGTCACTTATTGCACGCTGGAAAAAGGTTTTCCCTAACCACAAATATGACACTAACTATGGTCTTAGCGAATCTATAGGTCCTGGCTGTGTACACCTTGGTGTGGATAACATTGACAAGGTAGGCGCAATAGGCAAGGCAGGCTTTGGCTGGAAGGTCAAGATAGTTGATGATAAGGGCAACACTGTAAAGCGTGGCGAAGTGGGCGAGCTTTGCGTAAAAGGTCCCGGCGTTATGACCTGCTACTACAGAGATCCAAAGGCGACGGCTGAAACTCTCAAAGACGGCTGGCTTTTCACGGGCGACATGGCTCAGGAGGACGAGGACGGATTTATTTACCTTGTTGACCGCAAAAAGGACGTTATTATAAGTGGTGGAGAAAATCTTTACCCTGTACAGATAGAAGACTTCTTGAGAAGTCATGACGCTATCAGGGACGTGGCAGTAATTGGTCTGCCTGACCAGCGTTTGGGCGAGATAGCGGCGGCAATAATCGAGCTAAAGCCAGATCACCCATGCACAGAGGAAGAGATAATGGCGTTCTGTCAGAAGCTTCCGAGATACAAGCGTCCGCACAAGATAATTTTTGCAGATATACCGAGAAACCCGACGGGCAAGATAGAGAAGCCAAAGCTCAGGAAGATATACTGCGGAGAGAGCCTTGTGGCAAAGCAGAATCACGGATAAAAAGTAAAGAGGGGTAACGAAAATGGGACGAGAAGTAGTATTTGCCAACATACGAAAAAGAATGATAGCAATGATAGTTGGCGGTGTGATACTCACGCTAATGGGTGGATTTATCTCATTTGCGGCGGTAGTAGCCGGTGAATACAGCGTATTGATACTTGGACTTTTTGCGCTTACGCCTGGTGTTATATTTCTTATATTTGGTACGTCACGGAGGACGCACCCTGAAAAGAGCGGCATATTCAAAGCCAATCCCGATCTTTTACAGCAGGCTGACGAGCTTTACGCCAACATACAATATCAGGACGATTATATTATCGTATCCGACAGGGTGCTTGCCAACAAGAAAGCGCCATTTCAGATGTGCTGGCGAGAGGAAGCCTACGGCATTTACCAGCACACAGCGAGTATGAATTTCATTAGCTACACCAACGAGATAATCGTTTGCACGAAGCACAAGAAGAATGTACTGCGTTTTAACGTATATGCCAAGGGCAAGGACACCGCCATGGGGCTTATGCAATTGCTTTCCCAATGTTGTCCCAACGCAATGGTAGGCTACACCCCTGAAACGCTTGCATATGTTAAAGAGATGCAGAACCGTGCTCAGCAATAGATAAGGGACAAGCTCTTTGTGCTTAAATTTGCACAAAGGGCTTGACTTTTTTTGTGATTACTTGTATAATAGTATAGTTGACACAAGGAGATGTACCCAAGTGGCTGAAGGGTCCGCACTCGAAATGCGGTAGTACGGCAAAACCGTAGCGAGAGTTCAAATCTCTCCATCTCCGCCAGCAGGGGCGTGCCCCTGCACCCGATCCGCTATCATTTATGGTAGCGGATTTTTTTGCTCCCGCCCATAGGTATGATACGCTGGGAGGGTTTGATGCTCGCCGTGACGGGCATTGTCCGTCATGGCTTTTTTGTTATCAAACTTCAGTCCCGCTCAATAAGTTTGTTTGTAAACTTTACAATGTAGGGGGCGTGCCCCTGCACCTGATTCCGCCTTACTGTGGTAGGGCGGATTTTTTTGTTGCCACACAAAATCTTGCATTTCCACCCGAACTGTGTTATAATCCTATATATCAAACATCATAACACGGAGGCCTATCATGTACGAAAATTTTAAATATCTCGACGCTGTTGCACAAAAAGAGATAACAAACGGTGTTTTCTCAGGCTCAGTTCTCAGCGTTATCCATAAAGGCGAAACTGTCTATCTTAAAAGCTTCGGTCTTGCTGACAAGGAGAAAAATATCCCTATGAAAACTGACAGCATTTTCAGACTTTTTTCTATGTCAAAGCCTGTCACAGCCGCTGCCGCAATGATACTTATCGAGCGTGGCTTGCTCGACACTCGTCACCCGCTCAAGTGGTTTATTCCTGAGTTTTCCGACCCTGTGGTTCTTGACGAGAACGGTGAGCGTCCTGCTGACAGAGATATAACCATAGGCGATCTGCTCACCATGACTTCCGGTATCCCTTATCCTGACGGCACTCCCGCAGGTCAGAAAATGGGTGTGCTTTGGGGCGAGCAGTCTGAAAAATATCTCAAGGGCGAAAAGCTTCTAGATACCGTAAGCTTTGCCAAAGAAATGGGCAAGCGTCCTCTTATGTTCTCCCCTGGTGAAAAGTGGATGTACGGTGCATCTGCTGACATCATGGGTGCTGTTATCGAGGTGGTTTCTGGCATGAAGTTCGGAGATTTTCTTAGAAAAGAGATCTTTGAACCTCTCGGTATGAACGATACAGGCTTCTATATCCCAGCGGAAAAGTACAGCCGACTTGCCCAGTGCTATGAATACAAAAACGGCGGAAACGAGCCTTTCACTCACTTCCACCTTTGCCTTACTGACTACACTGTACCTCCTGCCTTTGAGTCGGGCGGAGCAGGTCTTGTTTCCACTGCAGAGGACTATGCAAAGTTTGCTAAAATGCTTATGAACAAGGGCGAGCTTGACGGCGTGAGGATACTCGGCAGAAACACGGTCGATTTCATGGCAAGAAACGGTCTTACACCTGAACAGCGCAAGACCCTTAACTGGGACAGCACAAAGGGTCACGGCTACGGTAACTTCATGCGTATCCTTGACGACCCTTCCACCGCAGGACTTATCCAGTCGGAAGGCTCTTTCGGCTGGGACGGCTGGATGGGCTGTTATTTCAGCCTTGACCCAAAAGAACAGCTCTGCATACTATATTTTATCCAGCAGACAGGCGCAGGCACCACCGATTCTGCAAGGCGTTTGCAGAACATCGCATGGGGTGCAGTAAAATAAGCGGGGGAGGTCTGAGATTTGAAATTACAGGAAGGCAGATTTATACAAGGGCTTAGAAATATGTTCAGCCTGCGCTGGGATATGGCTGACCCTGATGAGATACATAATACGATAATATCCGGCGCAAAGCTTCAGGGTACGAATATGTGTATCCTCATGCTTGCCATACTTATAGCTTCCATAGGTCTGAATATGAACTCCACCGCCGTTATAATTGGTGCTATGCTCATCTCACCTCTTATGGGCGGTATAACAGCCATAGGCTACGGAATAGCCACCAATGACCTGACCCTTTCAAAGGGTGCGGCAATAAGACTTTGCATACAGGTGGTCATTTGCCTTATCACCTCGACCATTTACTTTACTATCTCACCTATCACCACAGCCTCTTCCGAGCTTCTCGCCCGAACCACACCTACAGCGTGGGATGTTCTTATTGCCCTTTTTGGCGGACTTGCCGGCATAATAGGTCAGACCCGTAAGGAGAAAAGCAACGTTATCCCCGGCGTGGCTATCGCAACAGCACTCATGCCGCCGCTTTGTACCGCAGGCTACGGCTTGGCAAGACACCGCCTTGACTATTTCGGCGGTGCAATGTATCTTTTCTTTATAAACAGCTTTTTCATCTGCCTTGCGGCTATCGTTGTGCTGAAGCTTTTAAGGCTGCCTCACGGCAACGATATTTCCCCGAAGGCTTTGAAAAAGATACACAGAAATATCGCTTTTATCACAGTTATTACCATGCTGCCTAGTATTTATCTTGGCTATGATATTGTGAAAAAGACAATGGATAACAGCAGTGCAGAGAAGTTTATCACCGAGAATTTTGACTTTGACGGCACTCAGATAGTGCAGAAAACTATAGATACCGATAAACGTATGATAGAAGTGGCACTTCTTGGCAAGAAGATAAGCACTGCCGATACAAAGGCGCTTCAAAGCGAGCTGAAAGCTTTCGGATTGGGGGATTATAAGCTTGTGATAACACAGACTGAGGTGGAAAGCGGTGTTACCGCTGACGAGGTCGAAAAGATGCTTGAAAAGAATGCCGACGATGAGGAAACACAGAACAAGGTGGCACAGGTGCTTGCGCAGAAAGAAAACGACGACCTTAAAGCTGAGAATGAAAATCTGAAGGCACAGCTTGACAGCTATCAGAGCTATGATATAGACATGAGCGATATCGCCGAGGAGCTTGCTATCGTTTATCCAAACATAACAGGAGCGGCAGGCGGTCACATGAGCAGCCATTCAGTAGGCTCCCCCACAACAGTTAATGGCGTAACAGTGGTGCTATATGAGAACAAGGCTCTTACCGATGAACAGCTCAAAACTGTCACAGAGCTTCTGAAAAAACGTCTTGACGTGTCAAACGTCACAGTTATCCAGCAGGTGGAGAAGCAGAAAGATACCACCTCAAAGGCTGAAAGCACCGATAAAAAGAAAAAGAATTGAAAAAATTCTGAAAACCCCTTGCAATCTGAGAAGATGTGTGCTATAATATATTAAAATGTATAATTATGTTTTGGAGGAACAAAAATGAGCGTAATTGAGATCGTTGCAGGCGCACTGCTGATCGTAGCCAGCCTCGTTATCATACTTGTAGTTCTTGCGCAGGACACCAAAGAGCAGGGTCTTACATCTGCTATCGGCGGTGGATATAACGATTCTTTCTATGGAAAGAACGGTTCAAACACCAAGGACGCTAAGCTTAACAGACTGACAAGGATAAGTGCGATACTGATATTCGTGATAACTCTTGCTGTAAATATTATTTATCAGATCAAGAAATAATTGCCCGCCCTGCTCCGTGCAGGGCTTTTTCTTTGCAGAAAGTAAGAACGGGGAAAAGAATGTAATGAAATGTGCAGACGGTGTAAAGAATAAGATAAGACCGCTTTTTGCGGATCTTTATGACTCGCTGATGTTTTCATATTTTGACGGCATTTTCGGCACTGCCTTTTGCGACGATACAACCGCACCCACGGCGGCGGTCATATGCTGCGGCGACTTTTATTTTGCCGCAGGTGACAAAAGCTTTGGGGCTGATATGCTCAAATTTTGCAGCGATAACAAAAACGCAGTCATAGTTCCTGACAGCGAGGAGCTTGCAAAAGCTTTGTGTGCCTGTGACGGACAGCTTGAAATGGTGAAAAGATATCACACCTGTCCGCCTGAAAACGACTTTGATACCGACAAACTGCGTGAAACATTATCAAGAGTACAAAATATGGGACAGTTTAGATTATCAATGATAGATGAAGAACTTTATAAGAAAGCCTTGGCAGAGCAGTGGTCGGAGTCCTTTGTGTGCAATTTTAAAGACTTTGCGGACTTTTCAGCCCATGGCTTCGGATATGTGCTCACTGATAATGGCAGGATAGTCAGCGGAACTTCTGCGTTCTCATACTACGATAAAGGCGTTGAGATAGAAGTTTCAACCCGTAAAGAATACCGCCTGAAAGGTCTTGCACAGATAACTGCGGCGGCGTTTTTGCTGGAATGTGTACGCCGTGGGCTTACGCCTCACTGGGACGCACGAAATCTCACCTCGCTTTCAATAGCACAGAAAATGGGCTTTGTGTTCAGAGATGAATACATAGCGTTGGAATATAAGTAAAAGAAAGGAAATTTATGAAACTGGATTACAGAAAAATAATATACTCAAAGTTAAAAAAAGCAGGCAAAAAGCCACTGACTTTCAAAGAACTGCTGAGATCATGCAGAGGAAAGGGCTTTGAGTTCGAGAAGTTTACAAAAGCCGTTGACAAAATGAAGAAAAACGGCGAGATAATGGAAGATAAGTTCGGCATAAGGCTCGTTGACCCTAAGAAATTCGTCAAGTGCGAGGTGGTAAGGCTCAACAAGACCTACGGCTTCGTGAAAAATCTTGACACTGACGAGGAAATTTTTGTTGTGGGCAAGTATCTTAAAGGCGCAATGCCACACGATATCGTCCTTGTGAGAACGTTCAAGGGCGAGGGAGCTTGCACCGAGGGCGAGGTCATGAGCATTGTGGAGGAGAATTTTGCTAAGTTCACAGGGGAGCTTGTGAGCGAGTTTGGCGTGCTGAAAATCGTTCCTGATATGCTGTCAAAATATGCAATGAGCTTTGAAAACCCTATGAGGCTTGAGCTTCACGAGGGTGACAAGGTGGTGGCGCAGGTCACAAAGCGTGGAAACAGGCACTCTGAACACGTCTGTGAGATAGTTTCAAGCTATGGAAGCTCCATGAAAGCTTCTGCCTGCGCAATGAGCGTCCTTGAGGTCAATGGTCTGACACCTGTTTTCCCAAGCGAGGTCATCTATGAAGCTAGGGAAGTGTCTGATTATTCCAGGATAAAAGAGGAGATACCGGGCCGCCTTGACCTTCGTGACAAGCCAATATTCACCATTGACGGCGCAGATACAAAGGATATCGACGACGCAATTTCTGTTGAACTAACCAAAACAGGTTATCTCCTTGGCGTTCACATTGCCGACGTTTCCCACTATGTTCAGCCTAAGTCACAGCTGGATAACGAAGCTTTCAAACGTGGCACAAGCGTTTATTACGCAAACCGTGTTATCCCAATGCTCCCTAAGGAGCTTTCAAACGGCATCTGCTCCCTTAATCCGCAGGAGGACAGACTTGCGTTCTCATGTCTTTGCGAGCTTGACAAGCAGGGCAATATCACCGAGTATAAGTTTGCAAAAACTGTTATCCGTTCCCGTGTAAAGGGCGTTTATTCCGAGATAAATTCACTTTTGGCAGGCAGTGACGATGCTGAACTTAAAGAAAAATATGCCGAGGTTTCAGGTCAGCTTCCTATTATAAAGGAGCTTGCGGATATTTTGTATAAAAACAAGAAAAACCGTGGCTGTCCTGAGCTTGAAACCTCTGAAAGCAAGCTTATCATCAATGACGAGGATATCTGCGTGGGCGTTGAAAGGCGTACTCGTGGAAGAAGCGAGGAGATAATAGAGGACTTCATGCTTGTTGCAAACGAGTGTGCCGCAAGATTTGGCATGGATAATAACCTGCCGTTCGTTTATCGTATCCACGAAGAGCCGTCAGACGAGAAGCTTGAATCCCTGAGGGAAGCCCTTGTCAAGCTCAACGTCCAGTATAAGCTGGGCGAAAAGGCTTGCCCTGGGGATATGTCGGAGATACTAAAAGCCGCAAAGGGTACTGATATTGACCTTATCATGAACAATATCGTTCTGAGAAGTATGTCAAAGGCAAGATATTCCACCGAGCCTGTGGGTCACTTCGGACTTGCACTGGAGGATTATGCCCACTTCACTTCACCTATCAGACGTTACCCTGACCTGACTATCCATAGAATAATGTCAGCTTTTCTCAGTGGCAGCAGTGCAGAGGAGTGCGCCACAAAGTTCAACAAGTTCGTTTACGCCTCCGCCGACCAGTCCACAAAGACGGAGCTTACCGCAATGCAAGTTGAACGTAGCTGTGAGGATTGCTACAAGGCTGAGTATATGAACGCTCATATCGGTGAGGAGTTTCAGGGAACAGTGGTTTCAGCCGTTGAGTTCGGTCTTTTTATCGCACTTCCTGACACCTGCGAAGGACTTCTTCACACGGACAATATGCCTGACGGCGAGTATGTCTGCGACGATATGGTGAGCCTGAAAAACCTCACAAACGGAATGGAATATCGTGTGGGCGACTCTATCAGAGTAAAGGTGATAAACGCAAATGTAAATTCGGGTAAGATAGATTTTGCACTTGCTGACGAGGACTAAAATATGCTTATATAAGAAAAATGGCGGTCTTGCACCGTCATTTTTTTGCAATTCTGTAGGGGCTGGCGCCCTCGACAGCCCGCTTTTCTCGCACGTCACTATTTATGTTGCTTTGCACATTGTATAAACATCGCTCGAACCATGTAGGGGACGACGCCCTCGGCGTCCCGTTCCTTTCGTTCATCTTTTGGTCTTACAAATTTATCGTTTCATGAATTGCATATGTGTACAAAAAAATCGGACAGTCGCACCAAGCAACTGTCCGATAATTTTTTGTATAAATAAATTACTTTGAAAGACCCCAGATATCTCTAGCGTAGTCCTCAACAGAACGGTCTGCGGAGAAAATGCCTGCGCCTGCAATGTTTGCAAGGCTCATCTTCTGCCACTTTGTCTGATCCTTGTAGCACTCAGAAGCGTAAGCCTGTGCCTTCTGGTAAGAATCGAAGTCCTTGAGAGCCATGTATGGGTCAGAGTTCTTCAGGCTGTCAGCGATCTCGTTGAACTGCTGTCCGTTGATGCCGTACTGAAGTGTGTCGATAGCCTGCTTAACAACTGCGTTGGAGTTGTAGATGTCCATAGGCTTGTAGCCTGACTTGCAAGCGTTTACCTCGTCAACGTTCATACCAAAGATGATGATGTTGTCGTCGCCTACCTGCTCGTGTATCTCAACATTTGCACCGTCAAGAGTACCCAGTGTGATAGCACCGTTTATCATAAGCTTCATGTTACCTGTACCTGAAGCCTCTGTACCAGCAAGTGAGATCTGCTCAGAGATGTTTGCCGCTGGCATGAGTATCTCAGAAAGTGATACGTTGTAGTCCTCAAGGAAGATAACGTTGAGCTTCTCGTTGAGCTTCTTGTCCTTTTTCAGCTCCTGAGAAATGTTCCAGATAAGCTTGATGATCTGCTTTGCCATGTAGTAGCCAGGAGCAGCCTTTGCAGCAAAGATATATGTCTTTGGTACAAAATCAGCGTTTGGATTAGCCTTGAGGTAATTGTACTGTGCTATGATGTTCAAAGCGTTGAGCTGCTGTCTCTTGTATTCGTGAAGTCTCTTTACCTGAACATCAAAGATAGAGTCAGTGTTGAGAACAACGCCGTACTGATTCTTTACATACTTTGCAAAACTCTTTTTGTTGTCAAGCTTGATCTTTGCAAGTCTGTCAAGAACGTCCTTGTCGTCCTTGAATACAGCAAGCTTAGAAAGCTCAGCGGCATTCTTGAGGAAGCCGTCGCCTATCTTCTCGCAAAGAAGATCTGTCAGACCCTCGTTAGACTGATAAAGCCATCTTCTGTATGCGATACCGTTTGTAACGTTCTTGAACTTTGTTGGTGTGTCAAGGTACTCGTCCTTGAATGTTTCTTTCTTGATGATCTCAGAGTGTATCTTTGCAACGCCGTTTACACTGTGGCAAGCGTGTACGCAAAGAGTAGCCATTTTCACCTTGTTGTCCTCAACGATAGACATATGTGAAACCTTAGCCTGATCCTTGTATCTCTCCCAAAGATCCTTGCAGTAACGCTCGTTTATCTCGATAATGATAGAGAAGATTCTAGGGCAAACGCTCTTGAGGAGGTTGCAGTCCCACTTCTCCAAAGCCTCAGGCATTACAGTGTGGTTTGTGTATGCAAACGTGTTCGTAACGATGTGCCAAGCCTTGTCCCATGAATAGCCGCAATCATCAAGAAGAACTCTCATAAGCTCTGGGATAGCAAGTGTCGGGTGAGTATCGTTGATGTGGATAGCCACCTTTTCATGGAGGTTGTCAAGTGTGCCGTAAACGCTCATGTGCTGGTTTACGATATCGCCGATAGAAGCAGCGCAAAGGAAATACTGCTGTCTGAGTCTGAGTGACTTGCCCTCTGCGTGGTTGTCGTTAGGATAAAGCACCTTTGTGATAGCCTGTGAAATAATGTTCTTGCTAAGAGCCTTCTGATAGTCGCCCTGATTGAACATTGACATATCAAAGTCAGCCATTTCAGCTTTCCAAAGTCTGAGCTTTGAAACAGCCTCGCTGTTGTAGCCTGATACGAACAGATCGTATGGAACAGCCATAACTGATGTGTAGTTCTCGTGAGTTACGCAGTGATACTGATTGTCCCAGTATTCCTTAAGCTCGCCGTCAAAACGAACCTCGACAGCCTTTGACGGAACAGGAACGAGCCATACAGAGCCGCCTGGGAGCCAGTTGTCAGGAAGCTCGGTCTGCCAGCCGTCCTCAAGCTTCTGCTTGAAGATACCGTATTCATAGCAGATAGAATAGCCTGTAGCATGATAGCCGTCTGCAGCAAGAGCGTCAAGATAGCAGGCAGCAAGTCTTCCAAGACCACCGTTGCCAAGACCTGCGTCAGGCTCGCACTCGTAAATGCCGTTTATAGAAATGCCCATGTCCTTAAGGACCTTTGTAGCCTGCTTCTGCATTTCAAGGTTATAAAGAGAAGTCTTAAGGCTTCTTCCCATAAGAAATTCCATTGAAAGATAGTAGACCTTCTTCTTGCCCTCAGACTGAGTTTTAACAGTGAACTTTCTTCTCTTAGCTTTAAGAATGCCTACAACGATCTTAGAAAGAGCCTCGTATACCTGCTGATCGGAAGCGTCCTCAGGTGTTGTCTGGAAATCGTTGTGAAGAACGTCAAGAAGCTTTTCTTTAAGTTCCTGCGTGGAAATTGTTTTTTCTACAGCACTATTTGCCATAAATCTTTACCTCCTATATACTTTCAAGTCGAGCTTTGCACTCTGCACCTTTATTACTGTATTGGCGAAAACGTTTGAGAAATAAGGATAGTTTTCACCCGTTTTGGGGAATAGCACGCCCCTGCTCCTGATAATTATACCACAAGCCGACAATTTTTGCAAGAAAAAATGCCAAACGCCCCTGAAATTTAAACACTTTTTACATAGGGCAGGCGTATGATTTGTAGAAATCATAGACGCTGATATGCTATTTCTGCAATAGTTGTCATATTATGTTTGGAATATAATACAGGATATTGCATTTGCCTAATTTTATTATATGGTATAGTTGCATAATTGTCAAGGCGTTCAATTGTATAAAATGCTGATTTTGGAAGAATGAACAGCAAAAGGGGACAGTAGGGGCGGTAGTTTTTATATAATCACAAGAATATGAATTTGCTAGGTGGGAATATAGGCCATACGATATGTGTTCAGAAAAAAGTGTACTTACGTTATTTGCAGCAAAAGGCTCAATTTCTATGATTCAGAAATTGAGCCTTTTTATATATTCGTTCGTTTTGATATAATATCTATTCTTCTTCTATCTTTTCTTCAGCCTTTGCAAGCTGTTTCTTGTCATACACGCTCTTTGCTACCTGAATACCGAACACGATCGCCGCACCGATGATAAAAAATACGATGCTGAATGTGCCGAAGGACATAGGGTCTTTAGGCTCTTTAAGCGTTGTAGGACCTATAACTATGGCGTACAGTGAGCCTATCATCATGCCGATAACGCAGTAGATAGTCTGGCTTCTGAACTTTTCAAGAGCCTTTTTGATAAGCCTGAGAGTAACGAAAACGCCGAGGATAATGCCGATACCCAAAGAGCAGAGAAGTCCGAAATACTCGAAATTCAGATGAAGGAACTCTTTTATTCCCGTGATAACAGGCATATAAAGACCGAATGTGAGAAGTATGGTGGAGCCTGAAATGCCGGGAAGCACCATTGCAGATATTGCGCACATTCCTGCAAGAACAACGAATATCACTGTGCCTATATTCATGTGAGAAACGTCAGCACCGCTGCCGGAGGGATTTATAAGGGAAATGCCCACAACGATAGCAATGCCGATAACAGCCCATACGATGTTGTAATATTTGCCCTTAATGCTCTCTTTTTCTTCCATTATCATGACCGGTATCGCCAGAATGATAAAGCCCAAAAACAGCGAGCTTACCTTGTAGATGCCGCTTTCAAACACGTTTGCAAGAATGCTTACTGCAAGAAGCATACCGATCACCCAGCCCACGCCAAGCTTTATAAGAAAGAAAAATGCTTTTTTACGCTTTGCATTGTCACGTCCCATAATATCGTTAAGGGAATTTATGAAGCTGTCATAAAAGCCTAGCAGAAACGCTATAGTTCCTCCCGAAACTCCGGGGACGCTGTCCGCAAGAGCCATGCAAAAGCCTCTGAGTGCGTTTATTATCATACTTGTTTCTATGCCTTAAAAGGCATATCCTCCTTCCGTGGTGTTGTCTGCTTTCGTATCAGCAGACTTTTCTTTTGTTCTGATGTAAGCTTTTTCTACCTGTGTCATCAGCTTTTCAAGCTGTGCTTCCTGCTTATCGTCACTAACGAGCGCCGCACTTTTTTCAGCCGAAGCCTTTGCCGATCTCACATCACCCTGAGCGAGAAAACACTCGCCCTTGTAAAGCTCACAGTTGCACCGAAGCGTTTTGTCAGCGTCACGGCTTTTCTCTGCGCTGTCAAAAAACTTCACCGCCGCTTCAAAGCGTTCGTTGAAATATTCCAGCAGACCAATGGTGAAAAGCATTTGCCCATTGCGTTTACCGAGAAGACCTCGCTTGAAGTAATGCTCTGCCGAAACAAATATCTCGTTTGCCTGAGAAATATCACCTGACATGAGCCTGCCGTAAAGAAGCAGTTCAAAATACTTGTTCTGATCTGAGGGGGTAAGCTTATCAAAAGCTATACGGTCAAGTGTGAGAAAACAGTTTTCAAAGCGTTTTTCTGAAATGTAAACAGCGGCAAGCTTCAAAAGTCCATGACCCTTATCTTTATTCTGCCTGAGAAGATATTTTTCAAGAAGCTCAAAATATTCGTCACAGCCGCCCTTTTTAGCGTAGAGCCTTTCGAGCTTTTTTATTTTGAAGACCCATATGAAAAGCCCTGCAAGCTCGATGATACACAGGAATATAAGACAAAGAGGAAGCGCTCTCATAAAAACGTTTATGCAAAACTGCGCTCCATAGCGACAGCCCTTTGAAAGCCATGCAATGCACATCACAGCATAACTCAGCACCAGACTCAATGCGGCAATGAGCCACAAGGTCCTTATAACGCCTTTATGCACCTTGCTCACCTCTTTGTAAATCATATCACATATAAGTAAAAATCAAATGTTGTCTGTGTAAAGAATGGGTAAAAATGTATAAACTGTTCAAAAATTTTTAAATTTAATCTATTGCCGTCTACTGCATATCCTTATTTCTGTTTTTGAGAAGCTTCTGTCTTTTGCGTTCGTGTCTATCCATAACTATCTTTTCGCAAAAGTCTACGACTTTCTTCATGAAAGGCTTGAAAATGTAGAAAAATTCGCCCTCATAGGTAACGACCTCGCCGTTAAAGCCCTTTTTGAACTTGTATACGCCGTAGTTAGGGTTTGTTTCATCGTTGTAGAATGGTATGCCCTGAAAATCATAGATATAGTTTTTGCCCTCCAAAGCCCAGTTTATCATCGTCCACTGCATGAGATAGTTAGGGTAGAGGTTTCTGTGGTGGTTTGCGGAAGCACCGTAAACATAGCAGGTCTTGCCTGCATACTGTGTTGTTACTGCACCAGACAACGGTATCTGCTTGCCGTCCTCGTCAACATAGCACATGAAAAGTCGGCAGTGTTCAGGACCAAGACCGTTGAGCATTTTTACAAAATACTCCTTTGAACGGATAGAGAAGCCATCTCTGATACCTGTTGCCTGCATGAGAGGGTAGAAATCGTCAAGAGCCTCAGTGCCGCAAGCCTTGCAGTAAACGCCCTTTCTAGGGGCTTTTCTGATACGGTTTCTCCAGTCAGGCTTGAAAGTCGCCATGACCTCGTCAGGGGTCTTGCCCTCGATATTTCTAAGCATATAGTTATTACGAGCCTGAATAGTGGTCAGCTCAGCCGCTTTGTGTATGTGCTTGAAGCCCATGTCCTCGATAAGCTTTGTACACTTGTCGTCGCCCTCCTCAAAACAAGGGTCCCACATAAACTGGTAGCATTTGTATTTCTTTGCAAGCACCTTTACGCCCTCGAAAAGGTCGGTCATGATCTCTTTATCAGACCAGTCGCAAACAGGGCCATGAGGGGCATACATAAAAGTAACACCGAAGATAGGTACTTTTTTGATTATGATAAGGCAAGTTCCACGGATATTGCCGTCAGCGTCACGGGAGATAACAGCGTCCCAGCCCCAGTTGTCCTTTACCTTCGGCCATTTGAGGGATTGCATGAAATTGCCGTATTTGCTGGTGCTTGCGAACTGTTCATATTCTGCAAGGAGTTTTTCATCGGACTTATTGATTATTTCCATTTTATAAAGATCCTCTCTGTAAGAATTTTTCTGTTATTATGCACTATTTCATTTATTATACTACATATTACGGGAAAAATCAAGGGGGAGTTTAAGTGAGGAGTGAGGAATCAGGAATGAGGAATCAGGAATTAGGAATGAGGAATGAGGAGTGAGGAATGAGGAATGAGGAGTGAGGAGTGAGGAATGAGGAATGAGCAAAGCCGACCAGAGTTGCTTCTAAGCACCGAGCGAAGCGAGAGATAAAGCGCACGCTCAAGCCCGGCGCCAGAGGGCTTGTGGGGTCTAGGGGCAAAGCCCCTAGCGGAGTATGAGGCAGAGCCTCATTCGGCGACAGCCGACAAGGTGCAGATTTAATGAGAAAAAGCACACAAAAGTTGTGCTTCTTATCAAAAGTAATAACGGAGCAAAAATCTGCACCGCCTATCCTATCCCCAATTACAACGTAAATCCGCAAAGAGCAAAGCGATTTTGCGGCGTGATGAAGTCGGGGTAGAATTGTAGGGGACGGCGCCCTCGACGTCCCGTTTCGGGGAACGGCAAGGTTTGAATTTATCACAATGTTGTGTAGACGTGCCGTGTGGAGAATATTGTGCCGCTCCCCTGAAGATGTGATTGGATAGTTTTCAGTTCTATCCAACAATGATATAATCGTGGGCTTGTTTCTTCGACGTGCGAACACTGTTCGCCCCTACTGCCGTTTGTGGGGGTATCAGGGGGTGTGTGATAATTGCAATGTGTAGTATTCTATACGAATTCAAAAAAGCGGTGAAAAAGTGTTTTATACCACAATGTATGGCGTAAAATGCTCGTCACGGCGAGTGACAGTACAAAAAAACGGACAGCATAACGCTGTCCGTTTCAATTCTATCTCTTATTTGTCATCATGCGGCTCGGTGATAAGATCAAGATTGATCTCGTATTTGGAGTCGAGAGAGTTCTGTAAAGGTGCGTCCTTTACATATTTGTTTACAAGCGCTGTACTCTTTTCTACCGCCTGAAGCGTTCCTGCACCTGCTACACAGCCGCCAGGACAAGCCATGCCCTCGAGAAGATAGCCGTCATATTTGCCTGCTTTCGCAAGTGTGAGAAGCTTGCGGCAGTCTTTAAGTCCCTGCGCCGATACTACCTTGACCTCACGCTCCGGGTCAAGCTTGTGGATAACGTCTGCTACTGCCTTTGCTACGCCGCCGCTTACTGCAAAGCCACGTCCGTCACCTGTACCCTCGCAAAGATCTACCTTTTCTTCGTCTGTGATGTCTTCAAATGTTACGCCCTTGGCATTGAACATTCCCATGAGTTCCTCAAAGGTAAGCACAAAGTCTACGTCGCTGCGGATAGTACGTCTTGAAGCTTCAAGCTTCTTTGCCGCACATGGTCCGATAAATGCGATACAAGCGTCAGGATCGTCCTTTTTGAGCATTCTTGCTGTAAGTACCATTGGGGTCAAAGCCATTGAAATGTATGGGGCAAGGGTAGGGAAAAGCTTCTTCGCCATTACTGACCATGCAGGACAGCATGATGTCGCCATGAATGGCTGATGTTCAGGAACTTCTCTCATGAAGTCCTTTGCTTCCTCGATGGAACAAAGGTCTGCGCCTATTGCTACCTCGACCACGTCTGCAAAGCCAAGCTTCTTCATTGCCGCTGTGAGCTTTTCAGGGCTTGCCTTTGGTCCGAACTGACCTACAAATGCAGGTGCTACGATAGCGATGACCTTCTTCTTTTTCTTCATTGCTGTTATAAGCTGGAATATCTGTCCCTTGTCTACGATAGCGCCGAATGGACAGTTTACAAGACACATTCCGCAGGATACGCACTTGTCATAATTTATTTTTGCCTTGCCCTCTTCGTCTGAGCCGATAGCGTCCATGCCGCAGGCTCTTGCGCATGGTCTTTCCATTTTGTTTATTGCATTGTATGGACAGACACTCTGACATCTGCCGCACTTTATACACTTAGACTGATCTATTACTGACTTGCCATGCTTGATGGTTATGGCACCCTTTGGACAGACTTCCTGACATGGGTGCGCAAGACAGCCCTGACAGCAGTCGGTAACATGATAATGAGTTTCAGGACAGCCGTTGCAGGCAAACTTGATTATGTTTACAAGCGGTGGATCGTAATACTTTTCTGCGATCGCACTTTCTTCAATGCCGTCAGCCACAGACTTATGCTCCTCGATCGGTCTTAGGGGCAAACCTATTGCAAGACGGAGCCTTTCTTCAACGATAGCTCTTTCAAGGAAGATAGACTCACGGTAAACAGCCTTGCTTCCCGGTACTATCTTATAAGGAAGCTCTGCGATCTTTTCGGCATAATCGCCCTCTTCATAGGCAAGTCTTGCCACCTCTGTAAAGACTTTTCGTCTGATATCTGTTACTGAGGAATAGATACCTCTCATTTTCATATTTTTACCTCCTGCGTTGTTCTTCAAATTTGTGTCATACACTTACTATTGTACTATTTTTTCGGCTTTTGTCAAGTAATATATACTTTTTTTCATAAGGTATATTGAAAGTTTCGCATAGCTTACATATTTGTCTGAAAATGAGGTGCAGTGAGGGTACGAAACGGCTCGGATAATCAAAGTATTTCTTTTTACAAACATTTTTTCTGTTCATGAAAGTATGTGTCTTTTGCACAGTTTTGGGCAGGTCGATTTATGCAAACAAATGATAAATGATTTAATTTGGCAACATTTCTGCAATTGTTGCATTTTTTATGCAACAAAAGGGGCGTTTTTCGGGATAAGTGAGAGATGTTTTTTGAGAGCCGTTAAGATACGGCGGACATCTTTCGCAGAAATTAAAAAGGAGGAACGATATGGCAGGCGAACAGAAAAGATTTGCGAGATTTTTCTTCTATCTGAGAAATCTTCGTGAAGCGGCTTTGCACACCGGTGCAAGGGCGGAGGAGGCTGAGGACAGGGGGCTTGAGCTTCTGCACTCGGCAGAAACGGAGGCGGAGCTTAAAAAGCTGGAGGAGGCTGACAGCGACACCCTTTCTTATGTGAAGCGAGGGCTTAACAGGATAGCTTTCGGGGCGGTGAATGACGCTGTAAAGCTTGTTTTTGACGCTGATAACATGACGGCAAGGGACATCATGGGCATGGATCTTTTCAACGTGAGTGAGATAAAGATCAGCGGAAAGAACGTTTTGGAGATCAAGTTCTTTGACAGGCAGAAAGCCTTGGAAAAGCTTGGGGAGCTTGCGCCGCAGCTTGACGGCGGAGGTGAGTCGAAGCGACTTATCGAGAGCATTTACGGCAGGGACGGTGATAGCTTGTGAAAATAACAAGGCTGTCGGAAAATCAGAGGTTTGTTTTCAGATGGTGGACGGCACGGGAGCTTAGTGATTACGACGGGATAATCTGTGACGGTGCGGTCAGATCGGGCAAGACCTTTTGTTTGTCGGCGTCTTTTATGACATGGGCGATGACTAACTTTGACGAGTGCATTTTTGGGCTATGCTCAAAAACTATCGTGTCGCTGAAAAGGAATATCCTGCCTGCGCTCAGGGAGTATATGAAAGTCATGGGCATGACGGCTGTGGAGGTCGCGTCAAAGAACTATATGGACGTGAGCTTTTGCGGCAGGAAAAACAGGTTTTACTACTTTGGCGGCAGGGACGAAGGCTCGCCCTCACTTATCCAGGGCGTGACCCTTGCGGGGGTGCTTCTTGACGAGGCGGCACTTATGCCCAGAAGCTTTATAGAGCAGGCTGTGGCAAGGTGTTCGGTGGCGGGGAGCAAGCTGTGGTTCAACTGCAATCCTGACAATCCTTACCACTGGTTCAAGAAAGAGTGGATAGACAAGGCTGAGGAAAAACGGCTTATCTACAGACATTTTGTGCTGGAGGACAATCCGACCCTTGAGCGGGCGGTGATAGAACGCTATCACAGGATATATACGGGGACGTTTTACGAGCGTTTTGTACTTGGCAAATGGACGGCGGCAGAGGGGCTTGTTTACCCTATGTTCGACGAGGAGAAAAACGTCTTTGAGGGGGATATACAGTGCGAGCGGTATGTAATAAGCTGTGATTACGGCACTGTAAATCCTTCAAGCTTCGGGCTTTGGGGCGAGAGTGGCGGAGTATGGTACAGGCTCAGGGAGTATTACTATGACTCACGCCGTGAAGGTATGCAGAAAACTGACGAGGAGCATTACAAGGGGCTTGAAAAGCTTGCCGACGGGCTTTGCATCGAAAAGGTCATTTGCGACCCCTCGGCGGCTTCGTTCATACAGTGCATACGCAGGCATGGACAATTCACTGTCCAGCCTGCAAAGAACGATGTTGTTTCGGGTATCAGGCTTGTGTCGGACTGCATAAAGGACGGCAGGATAAGGATAAACCGCAGGTGTCGTGATACGCTTCGTGAGATAAATCTTTACCGCTGGGACGAAAAGGCAGGAAAGGACGCACCTGTGAAAGAGAACGATCACGCCATGGACGATATGAGATACTTTGCAGCAGAATGTCTGGGGCGTGAAAAGGACGACTTTTTTGTACTGACAGTTGAGCATTAGTACAAAAAAGCGTACAGAAAGAAAGGAGAGAAAATGAGTATTTTCAGAAAGAAGGTCCGTGAATTTGTGCCGAACACGGCAGGCTCTGACAGAGAGTCGGGGTTTCATTACAGGCTTGCGCCTGAGGGGGTTTTTCAGCAGGAGCTTTATGACGCGCTCAGGGCGAACGTGCCGATCATCGACGCTTGTTTCGGCAAGATAATAAGGCTCACAGGGGGCTTTAAGGTCACGGCTTGTGACGAGAGGGCGCAGGTAGAGCTTGACAGGTTTTGCAGAGAGGTTTCCGTGGGGGTGTCGGGAAAGTCCATTTACACTTTTGCGGATATGTATCTGGATTCACTGCTTACATATGGCAAGGCGATAGGCAGGATATATGCAGATTACAGAACAGGCAAGGTAAAGGGGATATATGTTGGCGACCCGACTTTGTACAGAGTGCGTGAGGGCAGGAACGCTTTTGAAAAACGTATTTTTTACACGGGAAGCGGTGAGGAGATACCGGTAAGAAGTCCTGAAAAACTGCTTTACACGGCGCTCAATCCTAGTCCTAAGCACCCTGACGGGGTGTCAATACTCCGTGGACTGCCTGCGCTGAGCGAGATACTTATGCGAATTTACGAGTGCATGGGGCAGAACTTCGACAGGGTAGGAAATGTGCGCTATGCGGTGACTTATCACCCTGAGGGAGAGAGCGACAGGGCGAGAGCCAAGGAACGTGCAGAGCAGATAGCTCAGGAATGGAGCAGAGGCATGAGGGCCTCACGAAACGGCTCTGTGCAGGATTTTGTGGCTGTGGGTGATGTGGATATAAAGGTCATAGGCGCTGACAATCAGATGATAGACACGGAGATACCTGTCAGACAGCTTATGGAACAGCTTGTGGCGAAGCTTTCCATACCGCCGTTTTTGCTTGGGCTGAACTGGTCAACCACTGAGCGAATGTCTGCACAGCAATCGGATATCCTCACAAGCGAGCTTGAATATTACCGCAGACTGCTTGAACCTATACTCAGAGAGATATGCGAGGCGTTTTTAAGGCTTAACGGATATGCTTGTGGGGTGGAGATAGAGTGGGACAACATAAATCTTCAGGACGAGGAAGCATTGGCGAAGTCAAGGCTTTACAATGCGCAGGCTAAGGCGGCGGAGCTTGAAAACGAAAGGGTAGAGAACGAGAGAAAAAAGGAGGAAATGCAATGAGCGAAACAGTATCAGGCGAGGAGCTTGAAAAGATAAACGGCTATGCGAGAGAGCCGCTCACGGAGGACAAGGTCTTTGTTTTCAGGGTGGCGCTTTGTGACAATGACATTGACAGAGATGGTGAAAAGTTTTCATCAGGCGCTTTGGAGAAGCTTGCGGAGCTTTTTAAGGGCAGAACGGGTATTTTCGACCATGACCCCAAAAGCTCAAAGCAGACTGCCAGAATATTCGACACTTGGGTGGAAACTCTGCCTGAGAAAACTACGACAGACGGAGAGGTCTACCGCAGGCTTATGGCAAAGGCTTACATGGTGCGAACTGCTTCTAACGGCGACCTTATAAGCGAGATCCAAGGCGGAATAAAGAAAGAGGTATCCGTTAGCTGCACCATGGGAAAGAAGCTTTGCTCTGTATGCGGAGCGGATATGTACAAGGGCGGCTGTGACCATGAAAAGGGCGGTGAATACGGCGGTAAGCTGTGTTATCACATTCTTGACGAGCCGCTTGACGCTTACGAGTGGTCGTTCGTGGCAGTGCCTGCACAGGTGAACGCAGGGGTAACGAAGCGTTTTGCGTTAAGTGAGAAGCATGAAAGCACCGACAAGAGCTATGAGCTTGCCCTTGCGAGGGAAGCTTTTGAAAAGGACGTTTTAAGGCTCAGCTATTTCTGCAAGCCTTTTATGAGTGCAAAGCGTGTGAAAGAACTTGCGGAGCTTATGACAGTTACGGAGCTTATTGACTTCCGTGGCAGGCTTGAAAAGCAGGCGGCTGAGAATGAGGAGGTCTACAAAGCCGAAAGGGAGAGCTTTATCACGGGGGATTACAAAATGTAAGGGGCAGATGTGAAAGGGGGCGATGACAATGTGGAGATAGGGGCTTAAATGCCAGAATGTGATATCATCACTGTAGGGGCGAACAGTGTTCACCCGAAAAGACAAATGGTTTTCGATGATACGAAAATCAGTACAAAAAATCGGACAAATTTAATAATCGAAAAGGAGAAAATAATATGTACAACAATATCAAACTTGAAAAGGGACTTTATTCTATCACAGGCAAGACATTCACACAGGCGCTGGCTGAGCTTGATCCTGACGCAAACTATGAGAACACCGAGCTTAAAGGTCTTGACGCTTTTGAAAGACAGCTCAAGCGTTTTGACATCAAGGTAAAGGGTGCAAATTCTGACAGGGTGGAGAAATTCTTCATTTCCACTGAGTCGGCAGTGCTTTTCCCTGAGTACATAAGACGTACTGTCAAGCAGGGCATGGACGAGGCTTCTATCATGGGCAAGGTAGCGGCGGCTGTTTCATATACTGACGGAGTGGATTTCAGAGGTCTGAACGTTACAAAGTCGGGTTCAACTGATGTTGTGGCAGAGGGTGGAAATGTGCCTATCACAACTGTCAGACTTAGCACCTCCAGTAAGACTCTTACAAAGTTTGCAAGACGTCTTAACTGTTCTTTTGAGTCTGTAAGGAAGCAGAAGCTTGAGGCTTTCGGCGTGGTGCTGAAAAACCTTGGGGCGACTATAAGCAGAGATGTGAACAGCCTTGCCATGTCTGAGATAACAAGAGGTATTACAGCTCAGACTCTTATTGGCAGCGAGCTTACTTACGCTGATCTGGCGGCTTTTTGGGCTTCCATGGGCGAGTTCAACATGACGACCATGATCTGTACTCCTGATGTTATGGCTAAGATCCTTGCTATGGACGAGATGAAATACTGCATTGGCGACTATATGGCAGGCGGCACAGTTCAGACGCCATATGGTGTAACGCTTGTAAAATGCCCTCAGCTCACAGGCGGTATTGCGGTGGGCATCGACCAGAGCAGTGCGGTTGAAATGGTGCTTGGAGGAGATGTTATCGTGGACTACGATAAGCTTCTTACTAATCAGTGCAACGAGATCGTTTGCTCAGTGCTTGCAGGTTTCTCTGTACTTACGAGCGGTGCTGTAAAGACGCTGAAAACTACAAAGTAAGCTGAGAGGATAATGAAAAAGGGACGGTGGGCGGGTATTTTTTTGAAAGGAGCAGGAAAATGGCAATAAGCAAAGACAATGTAAAAAGCGATTTTATGGAGCTAAGCGGACTTGACAGCACGTCGGCTGAGGTGTACGTGGGTATTATTTCGGTGTGTGCTGACGAAATGGAAAAGGCTGTTGACCAGGAGCGAATGGTCGCTGAGGGTGGGACGGCTATATGCGAATTTGCAGCGGCAGCGGAGGTCTTTTACAGATTTATTTGTCTGAAAGCCGCTGAATACAAGGTCATGTTTACGTCGCAGGGCAAGGCGGTGGAGGCATTTGACGAGGAGAACAGGATAAAGGCGGCAAGAGAGCTTCGTGACAGCGCAGTTTCAAGGGCGGAAAGATTTTTTTCAAAGGACGGCTTTGTATTCAATGCCGTTATCGCATATTAGGAAGGAGGACGAGCCATGACAGTCTGGACAGAAATGGCGGCAGAGATAAAAAAGATACTTGACGGAGCAGGCTTTACTGCAATGGGTGAATACACTTCGGCTGACAGTCTATTGCACAGTGGGGAAGCAATTGGCTTCTATGGACTTAAAGGCTATGATGTGGTCGATGAAGTCATTGGGCAGGGTGGCAAAAAGCTTTACACTGAGTATATATGTCATATCGACCTGCGGCTCATGGGCAAGGCAGGAAAATACGATGACATGGAGGAGCTTCAGGAAAAGTGTGAAAGCGTTATGGCGGAGCTTGCAAAAAGCGAGGTTCTGAATGTAAAGAGCGCAAAGCTTGGAAGCGCAGTTCAGACATTGCCCCTTCACAGGCTCGAAAGGCAGGCAGAGCTTAGTATCGGCATTTGCAGTGAGGAGGATATAAGTGAGTAAAAAGGGAAAAATAAAGCTTGACATAGGCACACGGTCATTTTACATGGACGGAGTTAAGCGAAGCGGAGGTTACATTCAGGAGGAAACAAAGGCTGTAAATGGTATTTTGCGAAATATCTCAGGCAAGGCGGCGGAGATATTTCAGTTCAGCGGCAGGATCGCTCCGTCGGACAAGGCTTACGCTTGGGCTGCTCTAAGCGAGAACGGAGGAAAGACGATCAATTTCACGGCAGACGGGGTCTTATACAGCGGATACATACTCTCAGAGATAGAAATGGATTTTCAGCCTGACAGGATGATCGGAAGCCTTATGATAAAGCTTAGGGGGGCGGAATAATGGCGAAGATATACATCAGGTTCGAAATTATTGGCAGCGGTAATATGGACTTCAGAAGCATTGTATCAGCAAGGCTTGTGAAAGACCGCTACACGCCATACAGTGAACTTAGAGCTTCTGTCGTTCTGAATAACAGCATAAATCTTAACAATATCAGGCGTGTGGCACTTTATATAGGCAGCAGGCGTATGCACTACGGTCCTGCGGATTACATCAGAACAAGGGTGAGAGGCGGAAAAACTGTTCTTGAACTTATAAGCCGTGGGATAACACTTATGCTTGGGCAGAACGAGCCTGAACCTGGGGTATGGTCTAAGGTGAGTTTGACGGATATTATGAAGAGCTACAGTCCCTCAAGCGAGATAACCTATGAGAGTGGAACTGACACTGTGAACTATGTGAACATCAAAGAGAAGTCTACACTGTGGGAGGCTATCGGCGTATATGCGGTCAAGGCTTACGGCAGGCGTGCATATATCAGAGGGGACAGGCAGGTCAATGTGTCACTGAGTATCCTTTCGGTGAATATCGGTACTCAGCGTATTATTGAATACGGCAAACAGCTTGATACGAGAACGATGCTGTCGAAGATATATATGAAAAACGTGGATGGGGAGTATGGATATAGCTTTTCAAGCGGTAAAACTATACCACATGGTATCACCAGGGAGAAGTATTATGCTCTTGATAAGCAGTGGCTCAATAATGTGGATGCCGGGCTTAAAGATAGGATAGAGTTTGCAGAGAGGGAGTATTTGGTGGAGCATATCACATATGAGGGGTATTGCGGTGAGGATATCACGGATAAAATAATTTGTAAGGGATATGGCGTAAATGGAAAAAGAGTGAGCAGAATGGAGATAACGGTGAATAGCAAAGGTATGCAAACGAAGCTTTTATGTGAATAGGAAAGAGAAGTAAGGAATGAATAGAGCAAAAAAAACAGCGTACAGAAAAACTGTACGCTGTTTGAAGCTTCGTATTAACCCTTTACGCTTCCCAAAGCAACACCACGAATGATGAACTTTGAAAGACAAAGGTAAACAATTACTACAGGGAGAATAGCAAGTACGATGTACAAGCTGAACATTCCCACGTCCTTCTCCTGTGGTCCTGCATAACGCATTGCGTTGAGTACCAGAGGGATTGTGTACTTACTCTTTGATGTAAGAATAAGTCTTGGCATAAAGTAGTTGTTCCAGTTTGTTACGAATGTAAAGATGATCTGAACTGCGAATGCAGGCTTGAGGATAGGAGTAACGATCTTGTTGAAGGTCTTGAACTCTCCGCAGCCGTCGATACGAGCGGCTTCTACGATCTCAAGCGGAAGTGCAGACGCCATATACTGCTTCATGAAGTAGTATGTAGCCGGTGCTGCGACAGCAGGAACAATCAGCGGAATGTAAGTATCTGTCCAGCCGAGTTTGTTCATGAACTGGTAGAAACCGATAGCTGAAGCCTGTGTTGGAACCATCATTACGATGAGAATGAACATATCTGCGAACTTTCTCAGCTTGAACTGGTAAACGTGTGTTGCATATGCTGTCAGTGCTGAGAAGTATACGCTGAGCAATGAAGCACAAGCTGATATGAACAGTGAGTTAGCCAGTGAACGCCATACGCTTCCGTATGCTACGGCTGTTGAACCGCTGAAAAGGTTCTTGAAGTTTGTTGCGAGGAAGTGGTCAGGATACCATCTGATACCTGCCTGTGATCTGCCTCGTGTTGCGTTGATTATCAAAAGATAGAATGGGAAAAGTGAAACAACGACCAAAAGAACAAGGACAACATAAGCTATTATCCTATGTATGATAAGACCAGTACTATTTGTCTTTTCACCAACTATTTCAGTACTTCTTGGCATTTCAGCTTACCCCCTTTTCTTCTTTTTCTTCTTTCCGTCATGGTCAGCAGACGCAAACATAAGTGCAAGTCCGATAACAGCGGAAACAATAAAGATTATTACGCAGAGTGCAGACGCCTTACCGATGTCGCCCTGCTTATTTGCCTGAATTATCATTACGACGGTCTTAAGTTTTCCGTTAGGGTTACCCATATCCTTTGTGAGGAGGGCAGGTACGTCGTACATCTGAAGTCCACCGATGAGTGATGTTACAAGAACATATGACATGATAGGCTTGATGAGCGGAATTGTGATCTTCCAGAATGTCTGGCTGGAAGTTGCACCGTCGATCTGTGCTGACTCATAGAGTGATGTATCAACACCCATGATAGCAGCCATAAGAAGAATTGTTGTATTACCATACCAAAGTATGAAGTTGATGAGTCCAACTACACCTCTTGATCCCCAAACGCTTTCAAGGAGTGGTACCTTGATAAGATCATAGATAGCGCCGCCTCTGCTGAACAAGCTGTAGAACAGAAATGCAAAAGCAGATGCCATGATTACGTTTGGAAGATAGATAACAGCCTTGAAGAATCCCTGAGCCTTTATCTTAAGACGAAGGTCTGTGAACCATACTGCAAGGATAAGAGAGATAACGATCTGTGGGATAAATCCTACGATCCACATAATGATCGTATTCCAGAATGACTGAAGCAGATCACTTCCTGATGTGAATATTGTTGAATAGTTATCAAAACCGCAGAATGTTGGTGTCACCTCGACAGCCTGTCTTGTCCAGCCACCGCCGATAGAACCTTGATCCTTAACATAGTCAGTAAAGCTGTAATAGAAAGTCTGGAACAGAGGATATAGTGAGAAGATGATGTAAACTACAAAGAATGGGATAAGGAAAATATATCCCCACTTGGCATAGCTTATGCTTTTTCTCTTCATATAAGTATACCTATTCCTTTCGTGAGATTAATAAATAATAGGGGGGGATATCCTCCACCCCCTATATTTAATTAGATACTGTTTTTTATACGATTAGAAATCGCAAGTAAGGTTACCATAGAGGTCTGTGATGTTCTTCTTGAAGTTCTCAAGAGCAGCCTCATATGAATCAACTGTGCCGAGGAAGTAGTCCTTCATAGCACCCTGGAATTTCTCGTTGCAGCCCTGGTCATAAGCAGAAAGCTTGTTCTCGAGGGAGATCTTGTCAGCAGCCTCTGTAAGAAGTGCAAGGTGATCCTGTCCGCCGAGGAATGCGTTTGTATAACCGCCGTCGATAAGCTCCTTGATAGCAGCCTTGTTGTTTGTGTAGTCCTGCTCGCCCTCAGTGATAGCCTTAGCTACGTCCTTGTTGCAAGTCATAACCTTCATGATATCAGCAACGATATCCTGGTTATCGGAGTCGATAGCGCCGCAGATCCATGTACCGCCCCAGTAGTAAGCCTGTGGGCCTGAGCAAGCCTTCCAGAGACCATAACCGCCGTTGCCTTCCTTAGCGTTTGAACCATCAGCCTTGATCTCTTCGTCAACTGTGTTTGGAAGAAGTGTGAAAGGAATGCCCCATGTTGAGAAGAAGTAACCGAATACGCCGCCGTCGATCTTCTGACCAGCAGCCCAAGCATCGTCCCAAAGGGAAGTCTTGTTGTTGTAGCCCTTGTCTGTGTATTCCTTAGTCTGGTCAGCCCAAGCCTTGATCTGTGGGTCAACTGTGATCTTGTTGTCTGTTACCCATGGGCTAGACATATTGTTTGAGAAGCATCTGTATGTATCATCGAAACCGGATACCATCTTGTAGCCCTTGTCAGCCATCTTCTGAGCTGTTGCTGTGAATGTATCCCAATCCTTAACAGCTTCCTGAACCTTCTCTGGATCGCTTGTGCCGAGAACGTCCTCAGCGATCTTTGTGTTGTAGAGGAACAGACCTGGAGTTGCCTGCCATGATACACCCTTCAGCTCGCCTGTCTTTGTATCTGTTGCAACGTCCTTTGTGTACTGATACATCTGTGACATATCGTCGTCTGTGATGCCGAGGTCCTGAATAGAAAGTGCAACGTCGCCGTTAGCATACTTCAGAGCGTAGTCAGCTTCCATAAGGAACATATCTACCTTCTCTGTGCTGTCCTGCTGACCCTTAAGAGCCTCGTCCAGCTTTGTCTGGTAAGCGTTACCTTCGTTTTCAACCTGTACCCAGTTCAGCTTAACGCCGTTGATTGTTGCGATCTCCTTAGAACCATCAGCAAGCTCGTTGTATGTAAGCTCGTTTGATGTGCCCTGTGGATAGTACTTATCAAGTCTTGACTTGAACTCTGTGTTCCAGCAGTAAATTGTAAGAGTCTTCTTTGAATCCTCTGATGAATCTACACCGTGAAGCTCAGCTGTGTTTACTCTGTCAGAGCTGTTGTTGATGCCTGTGTTGTTGCCAGCCTTTGATGTGCTGCCGCCATTCTTGTCAGATGTTGAAGATGAATCTGTGTTGCCGCAAGCTGTGAACATTGAAGCTGCCAGACAGAGACTCAGAGAACCTGCAAGTACTTTCTTAAGATTTGCCATAATAATTTTCCTCCTTAAAATCGCATTAGTTTATTTGATTTGCTCCGCAGCATTTCTGCGGAAAATTAATGCCTTGAATTAATTGATGTCGCTTACCGAGCCGCCTTCCAGCAGCTTTCCGTCGACTGTTATCACCTCTTTAAAGGTGGTCTGTGGGTTTTCTATCAGTGATACCAACTGTTTTGCGGCTGTTACACCGATAAGGTCTGTGTCCTGAAGATAAGTCGTAAGCTTTGGAGAGAGAAGCTGTGAATAAGCTATTCCGTCGTAGCCCACTATCGAGATATCCTCCGGTACTGAAAGACCCATTTCCTTGACTGCATTGAAAGCTCCCATTGCTGAATAATCATCGGGCATGAAAACGCAGGTCGGTTTGTTCTCTCTGCTAAGAAGCTCTTTTGTCAGCTTATAAGTTAGATCAGGGTTGTGATAATCACCGTTAAGTATCCAATCGGGTTCAACTGAAATTCCTCTTGTCATACAAGCTTTATAGAAGCCTGCCAGACGTCTTTCGGCTACTGCCGATTTGTTGCCCTGGATAAAAGCGATCTTCCTATGCCCCATCTTCGTCACATAGTTGATAAGCTCTTCCATACCTTTTTCATTATTGGACATGATCGCTGTTCTGCAATCGAAGATGTGGTCGATCGTGACCACCGGTATATCTCCGTTTATCACCTCGTACACGTCCTGCGACGTAAAATCCGTACAGGCAATGATAACACCGTCAACATTGCGGTATTTGCAATGTTCGTATGTAGACATTTTTTGCTTGCCCACATCTCTATTTATAAAGGTTATATCATATCCTGCTGCTTCAGCCGTAGTCTTAAAGCTGTCAAGCACCTTTGCGAAAAACTCATGGGTAAGACCGCTTCCTGCTTCGTCGAGATACATGACCCCGAGATTATAGGTCCTGTTGGTCTTTAAAGCTCTTGCCTGAGAATTTGGGAAGTAACCCATTTCCTTGGCGGCTTTCATAAGTCTTTCTCTTGTTGCCTCGCTTACGTCCTTATGGCCGTTGAGGGCTTTGCTTACGGTTGCGACGGATACCCCGCAGCGAACGGAAATGTCTTTTAAGGAAACCAATGATATTTCCGCCTTTCCGTAGATTTTAAACGTTTACGCTTGATGTTTTCCGTGAAAACTTATTTCAAACGTTTCCGTTAATAAAAATATACAATATTCTCGGCATAATTTCAAGTCTTTTTTCGCATTTTTATGCCCTCTGTAATAAATTATGGAGGTTTAGCCAATTTTTCAACTTTACTTTTGTGCATTTTAACAACACTATTTGGACAATTGTAATCGATTTGTTACGAAGAAGCTGACAGACCGAACAAAATGCTGCGAAAATGCACTGCGTTTTCTGGGGGGTATATGAAACCGGGCTGTGTGGTATGTGAAAAATGTATATAAACATTTCTTTTGTATACAATTATGTTATGTGAAATTACAAAAACCATTAAAGAACTTTATTCATTAAACGTTTTCGAATAATAATTGTTGAAAAGTGTGCTGTGACATATGATATTGTTAAAATATTATCCTGATATGAAAATATGATAGACATTTGATCGGGAAAGTTGGAATATTCGGTGTTTGCGAAGATATTTTGAAACGTTTAAGCATATTTCAGCGTTTTTTTATTGTGCAAAATAACGATGTGGAAAGAAAACGTATTTATTTCATACATTATACTCACGAGGTACATATGATATGACAATTTGATAGGGATTTTGCAAAGCTTTGAAAAAAATCTTTAATTGATGTTGACAAATGTGTGGTTTTGGTGTATAATATTTAAGTCTTATATGCTGATATGGCTCAGTTGGTAGAGCAGCTCATTTGCTGAGCAAGCGACCGCTGCCAGAGGCAGATGAAGGGAGCTTGCGAAGGGAAGAAATAAGGAGAATTGCGACAGCGACAGCCGAGCAAGGCGACTATATTTCTGACCGTATATGAGCAGGTCGTTTGCTGTTAAAGTGATGTGTGGCGTATCATATAGTATAAGATCGAATATGCTGATATGGCTCAGTTGGTAGAGCAGCTCATTCGTAATGAGCAGGTCGTGGGTTGTTGATAAAGCGACACGGCGGCGGATCAAATAAGCTAACAGAAAAATTTAATATATGCTGGAATAGCTCAGTTGGTAGAGCAGCTCATTCGTAATGAGCAGGTCGCGTGTTCAAGTCACGTTTCCAGCTCCATAGAACCCTTCTAGACATTAGGAGGGTTTTGTCATATTATGCATAAACTTTTTTAGTTTCTCAAAGGCCCAGGCTAAAAGCAAAGTAAGCGTAAAATAAATCCACGACTTCCAAACAATTGAATTTTGGCGTATAATAAAGTCCAAGCAACTCTATAGAGTGTGTAGGATCAAATTAGACACAGGAGGAAAAGAACATGTCGGAAGCTCCGTGAGAAATGTGTAGCATCAGCGCAAGGCAAAGCGTACACATGATGAATGGATGAGTAATCTGCCCACTGAAAAATACTTGACCAGGTTGTTCTCAAAACCGAATGACACAATTTTTTGCCATGGAAAAACTAATACGCTCTTAACCTCGCTGTGTTTTTCGGCGAGGTCTTTTTCTGCTGTAAATAAACGCGGGTTATTTTACGCTTACGGTTTGAGTCCGACTATCAGCTTTTGGACTTCGGGATTTTGATTCCGAAGTCTTTTTTTGAAAATAAAACAATAATTCTCTGTAATAATTCTGTCTCTTATACACATCTCCGAGCCCACGAGACTCGACGTCATCTCGT
>ERZ1027255.13-NODE-13-length-89488-cov-7.427739_pt1 | contig 89488 bp, 82 predicted proteins | sample MGYA00519261_ERZ1027255 | MGnify/ENA primary metagenome ERZ1027255 (study PRJEB26926, sample SAMN06164399) | human gut metagenome | biome: ENVO:00009003; feature: ENVO:2100002; material: ENVO:00002003 | host: Homo sapiens | place: USA | collected 2012 ...
GTAAAACAATCTAGTTTAACCACCCAAAAGTGTCAACCTTTTCCAGGGAAGGTCACTGCAAAAACAGCCGGGAGCTTTTATTGTCATTGATTTTCATTGTGTTCACGAAAATTATTCCTATTTTTGTACAAAACTTACAGAATTAGGCTAAATTTAATCAAAATACGGCAATGATTAGAGATTTTTGGGTGGAAAACTTCTACTCTATCAAAGACAGACAGACATTGAACTTCGAAGCAAAGAATAATTCAGATTCCTTTGCTTCCGTTATGGTCGATGACAAGGTTAGACTCAATAAGATAGCAATCCTCTACGGCGCCAACGCATCCGGCAAATCCAACATGCTATTTGCCCTCCAGACGGTCTTCAGACTCCTGACCACACCGAAATCGACCAGGGACAAGAAAATTGCCTGCTATCACCCTTTCGCTTTGGCCAAAGGCGAGCCGACCAGAATGGGACTTTCTTTCTATGCCGACGCTGTAAGATATGACTATGAGATTTCATATAACGAGGATTACATTCTCAGCGAGACATTGAACTTCTACCCCAAAGGATACAAGGCTCTCTTCTACAGCCGCGAATTCGTCTCCGAATCTTCAGCTGCAAACATCTCATTCGGAACCAGTGCCGAGATCAGGAAGAAGGCGGAGAACATCTTTGTCAGCAATACGTTGAACAACCACACTGTGCTGTCAACATATGCCAAGGTTGCATTTGATGAGGACGTGAAAGCTGTTTCAGAACTCTTTGCATGGATTACCGGATCCATGCACGGAATCAACGAATATCACGATCAGAACGAGACATTCGCAGATATGATGCACAAGGTGGAGGAAGATCCGAAGATGAAGCAGTTCTTCCTGCAGATGATCAAGAAAGCGGACTTCAATATTGTAGATTTCCATTACGAGGACTCTATTATGCTCCAGAGCGCCGGGAAGACGAAAGACATCCTCTTCACCAGCAAGGCCGGGGAGAACAGCTTCGACCTGAAAACTATCAATCAGTCCAGCGGCACCATTGCATTCCTCGAGAAAACGCGAATCCTGTATGACCTGATATACGGAAACAACATCCATCTCTTTGACGAGCCGGAGAACGACTTGCATTACGACCTTTTCCTGTTCTACCTGAATGCTTTTCTGTATAACTCGGACAAGTCCCAATTAATCATCGCATCGCATCTGACATCTCTGCTGGCCGAGGATATGATAAACGAAAATAGAGACCTTATCTACTTTGTAGAGAAGGATATAGATAATGCCACTTCATCTTGCAGGAGAGCTGACAAATATGGCCTGCACAAGAACCAGTCCCTGTACAACGCCTACAAGATCGGCAGACTCGGGGCAAAGCCTTCCCTGGGTTCACCGTTCATTCTTAACGACTAACAGAAGAACCCGATGAAAGAAACATTTATCATCATTGGCGAAGGCCCTACAGAATACTTCTTTCTGAATTCATTGAAAGACGAATTCAGGTCGATGCAGAATATTTCTCCTCAATACCCGAAACATACAAGTATGCGGAGCTTGAACTGATTATCAAAAATGCCATTGAACAGGGTTACAATCATATATACTGCATGATTGACCTTGACAACAAAAAGGAAGGCAAGGATAAGTCTGACTATGTCAACCTGAAAAAGAGATTCCACGGCAAGCATATCTCAAAGCCCAAGAAAGGTATTGATTGCCATATTGAATTCTTTGAGACTGAACGATGTACAGAACTTTTCTTCCTTTATTACTTCAAGTATACAACGAAGTTGTACAATCACTCAAATGAAGTCGAGGCAGACCTCAGCAAGGAATGTGGCTATATAAAGACCACGGACTTCTTCAGGAAACATCCTCTTCATCAGCACTTTACTAAGCAGGGAGGATCAATATACGAGGCCATCAAGAATGCCGAGATGTCGATGGAAACTGCGGAGGAAAGAGGTTATACCTTCTCAGAGTTGGGAAGGATGTTCAAGAAGTTGGGAATAGAGCCGCAGAACAAGTGACATCATTTTTCCATTTGACGGAATATTGACGAAAACCATATAATACTAAAGTGGCAGCACGTCAGAAGAACTCACTCCCATTGTTTATGTGGATGATAACAAATATTACATCGAACTGAAATGCGAGCGCGGAACATGTGCCGTAATTGCTTTTGAATAAATATGACAGTACAAGAATACAGAGATTACATTGCAGCAGGAAATCCTGTTGTGGCTGGTAGCGATGCCCACCTCTTCATGCACCAGATGGCACAAGAGGCTATTCGCATCACTATGGAGATAAACAACAAGTACCATACACCAGAGGAACTCAGGAAGCTGTTCTCCGAACTTTGGGACATTGAAGTGCCAGAGTCGTTCGGCATGTTCCCTCCCTTCAATACCGATTGTGGAAAGAATACCCACATTGGTGAGCGAGTATTCATCAATAGCGGTTGCAAGTTTCAGGATCAAGGAGGCATCTTCATCGGCAATGATTGCCTTATTGGTCATAATGCAACACTCTGTACTATCAATCACAATCCCGATCCAGAGCATCGTGGCGACATGACATTCAAGCTAATTCGCATTGAAAATAAGGTGTGGCTTGGTGCAAACGTAACCATCTGTCCTGGTGTCACCATCGGTGAAGGAGCAGTTGTAGCAGCAGGAGCAGTTGTAACAAAGGATGTAGAAGCAAGAACTGTTGTGGGTGGTGTACCTGCAAAAATTATAAAGAACGTTTAGACAAATGAAAGTAATAGCAATAAACAATTGTGGTGTACAAGCTCAGTCATGCTTTGAGAGGTATCAGAGAGCTTGGAGCATTCCTGGATCTTGTCTCAAGATATGAGATACGTCTTATAAGCATTATAGACCGTATCGACACTGATAAGGAGTTCTATGATGACACTACAGCTGCAGATGTGCTTAAGGTCATCGGTTCTCTGTCTTCAGAGGTAGCAGAACTGCGTAAGCAGGAGATAAAGGCCCTGAAAAAGGTAAAGACAATCAAGAACCCTAGGCTACTTAAGACAGAGCTCAAGATTGACAGGGAGAAGACAGTAGTCAACATGTATAACTCCGGCCACTCCATCGATGACATCTGGGAAGTCAGCGGATACAAGAGCAGAACCAGCGTATTCCGTGTATTGAACAGGTATGGTGTCCAGCTCAACAGAGGAAGGCATCATGGACCTATCAAGAAGAAAGACGACTCACCAAAAGGCAAAGTTTAGTTTTAATCAATTCACAGAAAGATGAAGATCAATTTCAATCGTATATACATAATTGAATCTCTTCAACCAGGAGAAAGACAAACCGGAACAGAGTTACACAACGATTTATTAAGATGGGAATCTTTACAGCATCCTGATTTTGAATCAATCTTAAAAAATCCTGTAACGCACGATGATTTTCTCAATTTACTTGATGAAATCTATGGCAAATGTACGAATGACGGTATTGCGCCAATACTCCATTTTGAAATACATGGAGCAGCTGATCAATCGGGGCTTGTTTTAACATCTCACGAGCTTGTTAGGTGGGAAGAGTTAAGTGACAAGTTAAGGCCTATAAATCATTTTCTCAAGAATGGCTTATTTATAACTATGGGCGTATGCCATGGTTGCTACTTCATGTCAACCGATGTGATAAGCAAACCATCAATATTTCAAGGAATCGTAGCCTCCTTTGATAAGCTTTATAATGGAGATATATACATACAGTTTTATGCATTTTACGAAGAGTTGTTCTCTTCCTTTGACTTAAATAGTGCATATTCAAAGTTAATAGATGCAAATCCTGACATATCGGATCCAAATAAGAAGATAAATTATGCCTTATATAGTTCTGAGTACATTTTTGCAATGGTCTATACCGACTATGACGAAAAACAATGTACAGAGAAAGCATTTGAACAAAGAGCATTATCTGAAATAGCAGCAGGTAATCTAAAGTTTGTAAGTCGTCAAGATAAAAGAAAAAAGATTAGAGATTTTGTTAAAGCAGGAGTGAAGACCAGGGATAAGTATTTCAAAGAAACTTTCAATACCTATTTCATGTTGGATGATTACCCTGAACTAATAAAAGATATATCTTATCCTTGTAATTTGACATCTATGAAACGATGGTTCAAGAATCTATAATTTCGATTTGATAGAAATGACACTACTTGAAGCGATACAGTCTCGCCATTCGGTGAGACGATACAAGGACACTCACCTTCCTGCTGATGTGATTGAGACTCTTCTGCAGAAGATCAGTGAGGTCAATGCTGAAAGCGGTCTCCATATCCAGCTCGTTACAGATGAGCCGAAGGCGTTTAAGAGCATCCTATGCTACGGAACCTTCAGCGAAGTGAGGAACTATTTCGTTGTAGCAGGCAAGAAGGCAGATGACCTTGATGAGAGAGCCGGTTATTACGGAGAGCAACTTGTCCTCCTGGCTCAGCAGCTTGGTCTCAACACCTGCTGGGCAGGACTCATCTACCAGAAGGTTGCAGGCACCTATGCCCTTAACGATGGAGAAAAGATTGTCTGCTACATCGCTCTCGGCTATGGTGAGACCAAGGGAACAGAGAGGAAGCACAAGTGCATCAGAGAAATAAGCAATGCCAACGATCTCACCCCAAAATGGTTCAACAAAGGTGTCGAGGCGGCACAACTCGCCCCTACCGCTGTCAACCAGCAGAAGTTCTTCATTGAATATGTAGGAATTAAAGAAGGCGCCAGACATAAGGTCAAAGCAAAAGCCACATTTTCAATGATGGGTTACACGCAGCTTGACCTCGGAATCATAAAACTTCACTTCGAGATAGCTGCAGACAAAAATAATTTTGATTGGATATGAAAATATTTCCTGTTCTTACACTAAATTCTTCTATTACAGAGGCTATTTCCAAAATAGTGTCAATCGGAATAGCAGATGGGATCAAAGAAGGGCTGGATCCTGAAATTCATTTATTTGATGAAGAGGGTGGCCCTATACAAACGATAGCTGAGATTACAGAATTACCATCTTTTCTCAAACCCGAACACAAACGAAAAGTATCAGTCTCTGCTGCATACATGCAAGTCTTATGGATACTATGCGATATAGCCCTAAAGAATAATGACGCTATTGCAGTAGAAGTAGAAGTTGACAAAATGTCATCGGATGAAAAAGATCAATATTATAAAGAGTTGGAAGTAGATTTACCTGAAACACGTTACCTAAAGACTCTACTTGACAAGAAGGCAATATTCCAACAATCAGCAGAGAAAGTCAACTTAATCGAGTTAATTTGTTCCAAAAAATTGTCGGAGGACGAGATGGAGCGAGTACATTCATTAGACATGACTTCTGGTAGTGGAGTATTGACAAATGGCATGTACATCTTCGCAATGACTTTTTGTCTTCTTCACGAATTCTCACATCATTCATTAGGGCAAGATTTTAGCAAAGAAGCTACATTGGAAGAAGAAGTCGCTGCAGATCAATCAGCTTTCTGGTCAATGTACTCAGACTTAGAGGGGAATCTAAAACTCACAGCAATGTACGGTATTATCTGTTCTCTCGTTTCATTATTGTTTATAAATCCGCAATTAATAGATGATGGAATACATCCAAAACCTGTTGAAAGAATTCTTGAGTACTATGAATTGATTAAAGATGAAAGCCCTAAATATGCCGGACTGTTATGTCACTTGCTATATACATGGGCTGTATATACAAGAGATGATAACATGCCGAAATGGGACAGGCCTTATGATGAATTAATATATCTAATGAAAGATCATCTTCTAGAAATAGAAAACAATAACAACGCTTAATATCCTTATTTACATACAGACACACCAATCCGGTAGTATCTGTTTTCTTTTTCAAACACTACGAACGACAAAGGTATATGAAACTAGTCCTGTTTAGCGGTCCATATGGTGATCTGAGCTACCAAAGCCACGGAAGATGGCCTTGATAACAGGTTTCAGAACAACAAAAAGAACCACAAACAGGATGATACTAAATAGATCATCCATACAAAGCGGTTATTGGTTAATATACATTTACTACTCTCCGTGCCAGATTCTCAGCCAGCCGGACAGTCCAGAACGTACCACCCTTCTCCCTACCGTCATAGCAGGCAATGAGCATTGAGGAATGCTCAACCAAGAAGCGGTCACGCTCCAGAAAGCATCTGGTGTAGTACTGGTCACTGAGGACGATAGTCTCATCTGCTTTGGCCAATAGAGCATCGTAACGACGATGATTGTAGTCACTGAACCTCTCTGCCTGACCTGAATAAGGGACAACTGCCATGAGTGTGATACTAGGGGAGATTCCCTTCATTGACAGTACGACCTAGGCTGCCAGCATGTCAAAGCCAACGGCCATGCCGGTCATTAACCTGGTAATACCATGCTTATAAGCATCCAGGAACACTTGCCGCAAGACGTGACTTCACCTCCTCTTTACGCGAGAAATCGAAAAACGATGTCCCGTAAAGGCAGCCGTAGCTGCCTCGCTTTAGGCGCTATATAAAGTTATGGTGAATTTCATCAATTTCCCGTTTCACGAAATATTGACGAAAACCATATAATACCAAACAATACTATCCGATAAATTGACTATATTTGTCCAAACGTTAGCTGTCAGATTGATGGGAATCAAGGCATCCTTTTCAGGGTATTTCAGTTAACTTGTTGTAAGGCGACAGATGAGGCATCTCCACCATGGAGGTGATGGCAGAAACAGGCCGAAAAGAGGCGAAAATGTCCTCTTTTTGAAGACCACCGAGGCTTTGGACCATATTCTTAATAACTGATTATCAGACAGTTACAAAGAATCTTCAAGTTTTTAGCGTGCGAAATATAAGTCATTGATAATCAATGCGTTAAAATTCCCGCGTGGGGAAGTGATACGGAAATAGTGTTTCACCGAGGGACCGGCTCCGGACACACTCGATGAAACACTACCCTCATCGGAAAGGACAACAGCTTCCTGCTGGATCGCAAGACAGCCAGCGAAATGCTCCTGATGAACGAAAGCACCATCAGCCGCAGCATCAACAAACTCATCCAGCGCAGAATCATCCTTAAGGACGAGACACGCAACGCATACCACCTCTCCATGGACCGCCTCGCCCTGAACAACCGAGTGGCATGCAAATGCAGCGCAGGCGACTACTCCAACGAGCACACTCCCCTTCTTCTTTCCGAGGATTGCTCCTACTAAGAGTTGCCGATATTAATCCATTCATCCAAGTATGTCGTCAGGAAGCTGACAGTCGATGGCAAGGAGTTCGATGCGATGGGGCGAATGAGGAGTTTTTATACTAAAGTAAAAGAGGATAGCATATTCTCATAATCCTGCCCCATCTTTATCAGAACAGGTATGTGTCTTAACCAAGGAAAACCAATAACTTCGACATAATCTGCTTCACTCTCTGCCCGGCCGTCCTCGTGGAGAACTTCTTCTATGACAACCCCAATGACCTCAGGTTGCTGGAATCAGAAGAAGGACAGGCGAGGATTGTAGAGGCTCTAGTTGGCGGAATATGTTTATATACTGGTGAGTCTAAACTATCTCGGGAGTAATGTCATACAATAGCCCATTGTAGTGAAATCCGAAATAGAATTGCTCCAGTCCTACAATAATTAAAAAAATACCTTCAACAGGAATGTCGCCGGTTTCAGTGATGGTCTTTATTGATTTGGTATCGACATACGAAGGACTTGGTATTCCTCAGGATGTGTGTGCCATTCTCCAAGGTAAACACGGGTGCCGTTTGATTTTTCAAATTCAGTGGCAATTATTTCGTTGGCCTTCTTTGCATTTCGAACGCAACCGATTTTGGATGCCTTTTGTTTGATTCCACAAGGTTCAGATGCTTTATTAATCCGATAGGCGTGATCACCAATTTCTGAACCAATCAGAATACCAGCTTGCTCGTTTCCGGATTTTTTAACTTGTCCGGAAAGATATTCAATTACTTCTTGTGTGATCTCAAACCTAAAATCTGAAATCGTTAGAGTTCTTCTATTTCCACTTTTCCTCCTTCGAGGCTTTCTTTTTGCTTCAATCTGATATTGTTCGACTGAGCTATGTTTATGTTTCCTATCCATCTGTAGAATCTAGAGTGTGAGGGCTGATCAAGGAGTTTTTCAATCTCAGAGTACATCGCCGAAAGTAACAATGTAACATCGTTGCCAGAATACAATGCATATCTTCCATTGCATCCAGCATCCCTTTCAGTGAAGTCATCGGATTTGGCTATATATTCTTCATCTTCAATAAGATTATTGACATACAGTCCGTTCTCATTAAAGATTCTTGAAACGTCAATACCATCGACAGGATTAATGTACACCATATGCCCAGCAATACCATACGGTTCTAGCCACAAGAAAAATACTGGACATGTGATGGCTCCGTTCTTGATAGAATCGATAACGAATCTTTCTGACATCTGATCTCCCTTACATACAAATAGCGCTGTATTCTGGCCATTGTTGAATCCCGAATTAAGAATGTAGTTTTCGATATGGTCACATATTGCAGTCATGTCTGCATCGGGCCTGATATTCCTAAAGTGGTCGCACAGGGCAAGTGCTTTATTGTTGCCAAGATAGTTGAAGCCTAGTAAATGGCGACCGATATTATCGACGGTTAAAGTGTCTCTATCAATAACTGTAAATGACGTATTGTTGTGTCCGAATAGAAATGAGCACAGATTGCTGCCGATACTACCCAAACCAGCGATACATAAGTTCCTATGATTCATCAAGCTTCCGTTTGTCCGTTGAACAATACGATCGTTAGAGTATACTCGGCACATCAAACGTTCCAGACATTGGTTCTTTTTCTCGAATTCGGTCCATGCCAGATAGGGCGTCTTTTTCCCAGCCCTAAATCCGTCAGTACTGAATCTGATGGATTTAATTCGCACACCTGCCAGAGAATTGGATTCGCCGAGCGGAAAGAACAGTGTGCAACCAGTATTGGTATTGATCTCTTGAATGATTTTCTTCCGGTCATTATCATCCGTTGTCCAATCTATTATGGCTTTTACCGTACAGTTGTATGGCGGAGTTTGTGGAATGATTGTACTTTTTGAGAATATACAGCGCCTTTTATTTACTTTGCTTCGGGTACTCAGATATCGCTCTAGCTTATCATTACTGTACCCATCTGGGACGACAAGCGTCGCTGGGTAATCCTGGGAATCTTCCAAAGCAAATTTTGGCTTGAAGTAATCCCAGGTCTCCAGGATACATGAGTTTGCAGGCACGTTTCCCCAGATTAGATAAGAATCATCTACTTCGCTTTCCTTGTCATAATGTTCATGCCAATAGCTGAATATCTCATCCTTAAAATCTGAAAGGTTAATTTTCTTTGCGCTTGCATAGATTAGTTGCTTCGCTTTTGAAATCGCGTCTTTTATAATCGCAAGAGGGTCCTCTATAGAGTATGAAGCTCCAGCCTCGTACAGACAGAGTTTTCGGTCTTTGGGACCAATGTGAGGAATGGGGTCGTATTTTGTATCAAAGTAATATATGTCAGGCAGCCTGTAAGGGAATGCTTGCGGGAATGCTATGGTCAGATTTAATTCCTCCGCAACGTCAGATATGGTTATTTGAGTATCAATGTTCCAGATCTCATGATACAGATGACTATATGGCACAGTGCGTTTATCGACCTTCTCAACCACTTCTGTTGAGTTGAGGTCGATAAACGCCTGCTTCAATATTTGACTTACATTATGCAAATTGACTATTGTTTCTTACTGAACCGGAAAAACTTTTCTGACGGGCATCTTCATCTTCGTCTTTAGCTGTAGAACACGAGAATCTTGGACCAAAATGCTTCTGCCATTTTTCGCATGCCTCTTTTTGATTTTTGCAGTTAAGTGCTCGCTCTGCATCGTTCTTGAACGACTTGAGCTCATTGAGGAAGTTGTTCTTTCTTGTTTCAGAATACTCTTTAAACAGATCTTCTCCCTCCGGGAATGTTGGACGTGGACACTTGAACCCATTCTCTACGCTAAGAGAGTCATACATGGATGCCAGCGTCTTTGAAAGAGCGATATCTTCGCGTTTGTCTTCGTTGTCAACATAGTGTTTGGCCGCCAGCATTGTAAGGCTGCAACCTGATGGCATTTTGAATCCTTTCTCAGACGAAATGTATTCACACCATGCTTTAAGGTATCTCACGAGCCGGCGCAGCATTGGTTTTTCACCACACTGGTCAGAAAACCACTGTGTGAATTCTTGGGGGTCAGAGTCTACCCAGCCATTGTATTTGTGAGCCAGCTGTGGATGTTCGCTACCCTCAAGTTCGAAATATATTGGCAAGTCAATATGATGACCGTCTGCGTATGTTACGCGGACACAAGGCCCTTTATCGATAGGGTCCTGATCAGTGTGGCCTGTAACCGCGGCAACAATTTTATCATGGTACCAGCTCTCGGATTTTCGGTCATCAATAGTGTCAGACTGAAATACAACACCGTCGTCCAAATCGTATGCACCTAACCCGCTATCATCTTTGATAGGATTCAGGATAGTGTACATCGCAAAAGAGCCTTGGCCACGGAAAATGGGCTTAATCTCATCCGGGAGATTGTTGTTGAAATAATTTGTGATACGAGTCCGGATCGCATCACGATTTTTACGAAGTGTTTCTCTTTTCGTAGAATTGATTGTGTCGTGAAAGAGGTCAAACTGTTCTTGGTTATTTGCCATATTATATTGTCTTTTTTGTTTTAAAGAAAGAGGCTATTTCTTTGTGCATCTTAGCATTGATTGCCGTATCATTGCCGAGGGATTTAAGTATTTCAATGGATTTAGGGCTGGCATTATCCATGTCAATAATCTTAGCCTGTTCTGGAGATAAAGCGTCATTGCATACTCTCTGATAGTCATAGTAAAAGTTGAGTTTGCCTTTCAAATTGTTCATGTAGAACAATGTTGAACGTGCTTGTCCATTCATGAATACATCAAACAATGCACTTGCCCATCGAATGAAACCTCTTTTAGTCTTCTTATGAATTGCCCCTTTAGCTACCTCGCAACTGCTAATTGATAGTATTTCCACGCCGTCGAACCTTTCGTCATTTGCGAACTGGTATAAATATTCATTGAAGCCTACCATGGACGGGTTGTTGGCCCATACACCTCCATCTACAAATTGATCTCCGTCGATTTCTTTAACGGGGAGATATGTAGGGGCGGCTGCTGTTGCCAAGGCAACGTCAACGCAGAGCTTACTGTTGTCTTCGGTAAACTGATTGTAATCTTTCTTAAATACGCGTCCTCTTGCTGAGTTGAGATTGTACGCTGGAATACACATCAGGTTGTTGCAGTCTGCCATTGTCTTTTCGCCAAAAACTTCTTTCAAGGCGCCTTCAAGTTCCTTGCTGTCGTATTTGCCAAACAATCCAACCTGCCTAAGTAAAAACCGTATCTTGCCAATGCAGGTTTTCTTTGATGATTCGGCAAAAATTGCGGGCCCCTTCTCTTCGTAAAATCTAACGACATCCTTCATGGGAATCCCTAATGATGCTCCAAGGGCAATAATTCCACCTGTCGAAGTTCCACAGATCAAATCGAAACAATCTGTGACCTTTGTACCGAAGGCCTCTTCGAACTTAGCAAGAACTTGTGCGGAAAATAAACCTTTTATTCCTCCGCCGTCAATGGCCAGTACCTTGAAATGTCTTTTTTCTTTTGACTCAGTCTCTGTCATACGTTAATAATTCGTTATTTAACTTCCTATATATCAAACCATCTGCCAGTTCTTTCAAACTGCCATAATGGCAGTAAATTCTAATAATCCCAAGCGCGCAGAGAGTCTTGTACAGAATTTTTCCAATCTTACTGTCTTCCCAGCCCGGTCCGGCCAGCTCTCGGACATAATAATCCTTATCCTCTCCCTCTACAAGAATATCGATGTAATCGGACAAAGGTTATCCATATAAGAAAATTAAACCGCGTAAGTCATTAATACTTTATTAGTTATATGTACACCAGGCGTACAGCCTTCTGCAATTAAGCAGAGGGCTTTTTTGTTGATAATCAAATGCTTATAAATATACGAGAATTCCAAATAATAACATACCTTGGTCACCAGTTGTACACCTTTTTGGACGTATGTTACATCGAGGGTGAATTTGTGGACATTGTGTGACATCATTGGAGCATCTTCGATTCATCAATCATCTCCGACATCATTTTCGTCAACGACCTTTAATAAAGCCTAACACTATGATTACATCAATATCAACAAACTTCGGCATGAACCCGATTTCCTTAAAGAGCTATGATTCCGAAAGAATCGTAGTGCTTCAGGGAATGTTCACCCTCGATACCGCCAACGAATAGTATCTGGCCGCAGAGCGGCACTATCATCAAGGCACAACTTCCTGGAAACAAGCTCATCCTTGAAAAACTGTCCATCTATGACAGAATAGGCACAGTCAAGGTAGTTCTCGCAAGCGGGTTCGTGGGAGAGGCAGGCGAAGCGCAGCTCTCTCCAATACCAAGCGGACACCTCACCGGGTGACCGCTGTGTTGTATAGGCCAAAGAATTGTTTGGCAGTTTAGGGATAAAGTCATATATTTGCTAAGTATTTACTCTCAAATTCGCACATTTATAGAATATGGCAACAAAGATACAGCAAATACTTAAGTCTAATCCGGATACCAAAATATTGTTCGGAGAATGGCTTTCCCGTCAGGGGCTCGATGCCAAAAGTCAGTATGCATATATGAAAAGCGGCTGGCTCTCTCGTCTGTCAAAAGGTGTATATGCACTTCAGGGCACAACTCCTACATTGATGCAGACCATTTCAGCATACAACTACCAGCTCTCAAAAGAATGCATCGTAGGAGCATACACAGCGCTCGAGATGAGAGGATACTCGCACTACCTGTCCATGGGAAAGCCGCAGGCATATCTGTTTACCGGTAAAGACGAAAAACTCCCTACATGGCTGACGCAGAGGGAATGGGACATGACCATAAAGTACATGGTAACCTCGTTTCTGGGCGATGACCGCAAGGGCGTAGAGCCTTTCGTCTCAGACGGCAACGGATTGCTTGTTTCATCGCCGGAACGAGCAATGCTGGAGTGCCTTAACCTTCCGGAGTCATCTGCTTCTCTGCTGGATCTGTATTATATAATGGAAAGCCTGACCACTCTACGGCCCAAACTCGTGCAATCGCTTCTGGAGACATGCACATCAAAGAAAGTGAGAAGGCTCTTCCTCTACATGGCAGAGAAAGCAGGACACCAGTGGTTCAGAACCTTGAACCTGGACTCTATTCCGCTCGGCACATCACGCTATATGATTGTGCCAACTGGCAGGTACATCGCCAAATACAACATGACAATCCCTAAAGAACTGGCTGAATATGAATAACAAAAATATCAACACACAAGTCTATGCCCAGAAAGTGGAACTGCTGCTTCGCCTGATGCCTATCATCATGGACGAAGGAGTATTTGCCGTACACGGCGGAACGGCCATCAACCTGTTCCTGAAGGATCTTCCACGATATTCAGTTGACATTGACCTCACTTATATCCCACTTTCAGACAGGCAGACAAGTATTGCTGATATCAACAAGCACCTCGCATCCATCTGCGAGAAAGCAGTAAAAGCATTCAAAGGAATGCACATAACCCCGAACTACAGTACCTGCAAGCTTCTCTGCGAATATCGGGGCAAGCAGGTAAAGGTAGAAGTGAACCAGACCAAGAGAGGAATCGTAAGCGGTCCGATTGTATCCCAGCCGCTCAGCGAAAAAGCCCAGGAGGAATTCGGCCTGTACTGCGAGGCGGGCATTGTGCCTCTTACACAGCTATACGGCGGCAAAATCGCAGCTGCGCTTTCTCGCCAGCATCCCCGCGACCTATTTGACGTCAAGTACATGGACTTCCCTCTTGACAAGTGCCGCGAGGGTCTGATCTTCTGCCTTCTCGGAAGCGACCGCCCGATACACGAGTCTTTTGCTCCGCGACTCATCGACCAACGTGAAGCAATGGCAAACCAGTTCGACGGCATGACCGAGATACCTTTCACCTATCAGGAATTTGAAGATACCCGCACAAGACTCATTGCAGATGTCAACGCATTGATGACCGACGCAGACAAGCGATTTCTTGTCAGCTTTGAGAAAGGCACTCCCGCATGGGATGGCTATGAGTTCGAGTATCTCAAAGAATACCCGTCAGTCAAGTGGAAACTTCTCAACCTTGCAAAGCTCGCCAAACAGAATCCCCAGAAACTCGAGGAAGAGGCTGCAAAACTGGAAGAGATCTTCAAGACTACATTATAAGATACTCTGACATGGCATTTGGCTATTGATAGCCGTACGATGATGATCGGTCATCCTGCTTTCGCCGATTGATTTCATCGCCTGGATCAGGATGGCCAGGAACTCGCTCTGTTGTATCTGCTGCTCTATGTCATCAACAATACGCATAGCATCCAAGTAGAAAATTTTGCAAAAAATTATACCCCGCAAAAAATACTAGTATTTACACAACAACAGAACAAAATAATCAACTTCCCGTTTCACGAAATATTGACGAAAACCATATAATACAAAGCCATACTATTCGATTAATTGACTATATTTGTCCGAACGTTAGCTGTCAGATTGATGGGAATCAAGGCATCCTTTTCAGGGTATTTCAGTTAACTTGTTGTAAGGCGATTGTTGAAGCATCTCCACGATGGAGGTGATGGCATAAACAGGTCGAAAAGAGGCTAAAATGTACCCATTTTGCCAATCGCCGAGGTTTAATGCCATATTCTTAACAACTGACTATCAGGCAGTCACAAAGAATCTTAAGCTTTTAGCGCGCATAATATAAGTCATTGATAATCAATGCATTAAAATTCATGCGTGGGAAAGTGATACGGAAATAGTGACACCTTTTTGAAGTGCAAAATTTACGAAAACACGCTTAACTATTTGATTATCAGAGAATTAAGAAGAGCGTCAAATTTTTCGTGCAGACACCCTAACTATTTGATATTCAATTAGTTAGCAATTGATGCATCGGCAAGTGACCTTCCGATAGCCAACGACAACAAATAATAGTTATTGATTGATAGAGAGGCACTTACGGGTGCTTCTCTTTTTGTTTCGGGAGGCGCTTAAATGGCGTTTCCTGTCCATTTTTGTCCATTATTTACCCAAAATCCACTAACCTGCTCCATTCCGCTCCGCTGATGTCGCCAAGGTAGTAGAAGTTTGACACGCTATGACACGTCTTGACACATGGTGGCATGTAATGACACAATCATGGCGAACTAATTGACAAAAAAATGTATTATCAAAAGACATGTGAATACTGCGGAAAGCAGTTCACAGCACAGAAAAGTAGTACCCGATTCTGCTCCAAATCGTGCGCGGATCGGGCAAACAAGGAGAGAATCAGAAAATGGACACAAACTGTCGTCGAGACAAAGGACAGGATTGAGACCATACAAAACAGCCAGTCATTCGGAGACATTCTTTCTCCAAGGACTCTTGCCCTTTATCTTGGGGTTAGCCTTCGGACAGCCTACCGCTATCTCGAGAACGGAATGATTCCGGCCATCACAACAAAAAAGAAGACCTTCGTCCGCCGCTCGGACGTGGACAAGCTTTTCGACTCTGCACCACCCTATCGTAATCGGAATCATGACGGAAAAAGGAAAGAGGAGGCAGCTCCTCAGGAGCTGATGGCTCCGGGCAACGGTTCTATAAAAGGTGGAAGCGAGGTGAAAGGTGGGAAAAATGTGAACGGCGAGAGATACACCACCGTAAAGGACGTGGTTGAGCGCTATGGACTCTCGCTGTCCGGCACCGACAAAATTCTCAAGGAGGCCGGCCTCACCATAATCAGGCACAAGGGGAAGAACTACTATTATCTCAACGAGGTTGAGTCCCTGTTCCGCAAGCGCCAGGCCGAAAGCCATCCGGAAATCTCAGAGTGGTACACCTGCGCTGAGATTCAGGAGAAGTACCAGCTGAAACCTGCCAGCATCTATGATATCGCAAGCACCTTCCGGATACCTACTAAGAAGGTACACAATGTCACCTACTACTCAAAAGTCCACTTCGATATGTCCAGGGGGATAAAGCCGGTGGACTCCGAAATGTGGTACACGGTCCAGGAAGCGATGGAGAAGTATGGCCAGACTCGCGACCAGGTGTACAATGTGTTGCGTTACAATAACATCCAGCGGGTGCAGGTAGGACGTAACGTCAAGTTCCGCAAGTGCGACTACGACGAGGCAATGAAATTCAGTGTAATCTCCAACAAATAATGAATATGGAAAAGCCGACAACCAAACGTATCACGTTCGACGAAATGCCAAACGTAATTGCCCAGCTGAGTGTGGATATTCTGGAAATGAGCAATGCACTCCATATTCTGATGGAGGAAGTTGAAGGACTCAGGGAGCATATTATGGCGAAGCCTGTAAGTGCACGACGTATTCCGGTGAGTTTTGAACGTGCCTGCGAAATCACAGGCAAAGCCAAGAATACGATGTACCGTTACACGAGCCAGGGACTCATTCCTCATTACAAAAGAGGAAAGACTGTGTACTTTTTCGAGGACGAATTGCTTGAATGGGTACGGAACAGCCGCATCGAAACCCTGCTTGAGCGTCAGGACAGCCAAGACCGAAACATACTGTCAATTCAAGCCAAGTCAAAGACAATCAAATAATTATTATTTTCCGATTTTCCCAAACTCATACCAAACATCCAGAAAGTGACAGTGTTTGACAAAATAATTGCTTTCCTTTGCGGCGAGAAGCAAACGGAAAGTAAGTAACGCTAACAAAAAACAAATATGGCAACAAAAGTAAAACTCGATAAGCATTATTTGAAGAATGGCACAACCACTCTTTACATTGCTTACTATCCGCCCTTCTATGACAAGCGTACGCGCAGGACTATCAAGTCCGAGAATCTGAATCTCTTTCTCTATACCCACCCGAAGACAAAGGTGGAAAAAGACCACAACGAAGACATTGACCAGCTCGCAAAGGCGATTCTTTCCAAGCGGATAGTCTCGATACATAATCAGGAATACGGTTTCCTGGACAAGAGTGTCAAGAAAGAGGATTTCATTGAATATTTCCGTACTGTCAGCAATGGCAGGCATTCCAAATGGGACGGAGCACTGAAGCAGTTCATCAAGTTCACCGGCGGCAAATGCACTTTCGGTATGGTGACCGTCGATTTCTGCAAAAGGTACAGGGAATTCCTGCTGCACGATGCGATAAATGTCAGGACAGGAGCGCGTCTGACGCAGAATTCCGCCTCAGGCTACTTCGCGACTTTCCGTTCCCTGTTAAGACGTGCCTACGTTGATAAACTGCTGGAATCCAACCTCAATGATTTCTTTGACGGAATTCCGATGAAGAAGACGAAGATTCCGTATCTGACCATTGATGAGATCCACAAGTTGATGTCCACTCCATGCATGTACGACGCTCTTCGCCGCATAGCCATATTCGGTCTGTACACGGGACTGCGTATCAGCGACCTGGAGTCTCTGACCTGGGAGAACATCGTACGTGCTCCGGACGGCAGCTGGTGCATACGGAAGGAGATTCGCAAGAGCGCACGAGAGGAGACCATCCCGGTCACAGAAGAGGCTTTGTACTGGTGCGGCGAGCGTAGCTCAGGCAAGGTTTTCACAGGTTTCACCAGGACAATGATTTCCGGTCCCTTCCATAAGTGGATCGAGGATGCAGGCATCACGGACAAGCACATTACCTTTCACTGTCTGCGCCATACCACTGCCACAACAATGTGCAGCAAGGGTGTGGATGTCTATCTTGTCTCCAAGATGCTCACACACTCCAACGTCCAGACAACCCAGATCTACGCGGAGGTCAGCGACGGGAACAAACGGATGGCAGCGGAGCGTATGTCCGAAGTCATGCACAATGCTCTTTGCATTCCAGACGATACACAATCAAAAGAAAATCAATAAATTTGCAATATGAGTCAAAACAAATTCTTCAAGTACGTAAGGAACTATTTTGTAAGGTTGCCTTTAAGTAATCATATACGTTACTTTCTTCCATTAGTGTATGGGGGCGGTTTATTTATTACAATCTCTCTATGTTGGATCAGATATGCAAGGAATATTGACACACTTTACGAAGTGCTGATAGAGTGTGCCATCATGGTGCTGGGTACTCTGATTTTTATACCATTAATCCTATGGATTATAAACGCATGGTGGATATTATTTGATGCATTCAGACAAGCTTTTTCTGAATTTTTTCATGGAATCAAGGGTGACAATATTGTCAAAAGTCCTGGTGAAGAGGAATTCATGTGCTCGCTAGATTTAGGAAATCGGCCATTTTTCAGCAAGAATTCCGAAACTTCGTGGTTTAAGGAGAATAAAATCATAATTATTGAGATATCGGAGGATATAGACGACCAGACAGGTGAACCATTGGCTCTCATGGAACCAAAGCAGATATATCTTCCGGAAGGAAAGAATATAGAAAAAGAGATGCTGAACAGTCGTAAAGTGGATATGCTGTATCAGGGGGTAATGAAGTACATATCAGAAGTACTGAAGGACTACCTGACCGGGAACCGGATGGAAATATATGTGAACAACATCTTCGATCTGAGAGAATCAACGGACCCCGAGTCCTGTGCCCGAAACCTCACTGTCGTATCCGAAAATGAGCATTTATACAATATGTCAAATCCCCGTAAACGAATGTACAAGTACGACATATATTCACTTATCGCAAACCTGCGCCCGCTGACCATGGGTGAAGGAGTAACCAACGGAACACTGTACCTCGCATACAGGCAGATGTTTCCCGGAGTGTTCGCCAGAGTCAAGGAGGATTCATTTGCACAGAGCCTCTCCAAATCCGAGAGGTACGACTCGGAAAACCACATTATCCCCAATGAGGTGATTCCGAGACTGTACCAAAGGACTCAGAACGCGATTATAGAATACTTCATCAGCCTTGCCCAGACCCCGGAGTCCTAATCAAGCAGACCGAGGATAACAGTGATGATTATCTGTTGAATCTCTATGACGATTCGCAGAAGGATGAACCACGGCAGTAAAAGAAATTTTACTGACAAATGGTCATTTTGTTCTGTAATTTCGCTAAATTTGCCTTGAAAATTGTCTAGTATAATTTGTATTAGCAACATGCCCCTTAAATGGGCAATGAGAACTTTCTGTAATACTACACTCATGGCACAGGATTTAACTACATCTCAAATTGAACGTCAGAACATCTTGAACAACAGGATAGCGATTCCTAGAATTCAGGAGTCATTAGGTGTCCAGACATTTGAATTTGAAGGAAGGTTCTATTTGACGAAACAGATGGTAGCCGACTATTTCGAAGTAGATGTTCGCACTATAGATAATTATCTTTCCAATTATGAAGAAGAATTGAAACATAATGGATATGTTTTATGTAAGGGTAAAATGTTGAAAGAGTTCAAATTGCGTTTTGCTCATGAAATTGATTTCGCGAGCAAAACAACACAATTAGGACTCTTTGACTTCAGGTCCTTCTTGAACATTGGAATGCTCCTTAATGATAGTGATAAAGCCAAAAAGTTAAGGAGTGCAATACTTGATATTGTGATAGCCACCATTAATGAAAAAGCAGGTGGTGGAACGAAATACATTAACTGGCGAGATAGAGAATATCTGCCTGCAGCTATTCAAGAGGAGAATTATAGAAAGAACTTTACATCTGCAGTAAGCGAGTGTGTTGACGGCCATAAAAATTTCAAATACTCTCAGGTTACTGATATGATTTATAAGGCTGTATTCTTTGAAAAGGCAAAAGAGTATAAGGAATTGTTGAAATTGAAAGAGACAGACAATGCTAGAGCAACTATGTATTCTGAAGTATTAAGGGTCATCAGCTCTTTTGAAAATGGAGTTGCTCACGCAATTAGAATGGAATATAATCGCACACGTACTCCTTTATCTACTCAAAGAGTCCAGGAACTCATAGATATACAAGCAGAAAGCCCAGCAATGATGCCATTCCTCTATGACGCAAGACAAAAAATGGCATCAAGAGACTTAGGATTTAGAGATGTGTATCATGAGAATATTTCAGAGTATTTGAAGGCCTTGTCACCAGAGGAGTTTGAAAGATTTATCGGTAGCGAATCACTTGATTTAGAGAAGTTGCTTGATAACGACGATAATAGAGCAGTTCTTAACAGACTTAAGCAGTAAGAAGAATGGAAGATATTGTTTATTTGTCCAAGGAAGACCTGCTGAATTACTATCGTGAGACTATTGAGCAAAGTGGTGGTGGAATGGCCGAGGTACGCGATAGCGAAGGCATAGACAAAGTACTTGAGTTCGTCAAGAATGACGATTATTATCCATCATTCGAAGATAAACTTACATATCTTGTCTATGGTCTTTGCCATGGTCATTACTTTGGTGATGGAAACAAGAGGATTTCATTGGTCGCCGGTGCTCATTTCCTATTAAAGAATGAGCATAGTTGGGCCGGATTCCACTTTCTGACAGATATGGAAGCATATATTTGGCATGTAGCGGCTGGCAATATCAACAAAAACTTACTTTGTGCAATTATTCACTCGGTCATTAATCACGAAGATATGGACGAGTCCACAAAATTGGAGGTTGTACATGCGATGGAAAAGAGTCCACTATATTCTGAAGAAGAGTAAACACGAGAAACTTTTTTCTCATCCCGTCTTCTATTCGCATGTGACACCCTTCGTAGAGTTGGTTGCTAGAGACCAACTCTACGACGCTGCGCCCGAAGCATCTGTACTTTATAGTTGCCAGACCCCGGAGTCCTAAACGTTCACCAGCTTTCGCAAGCGCTCGCAATATCAATCTGTCACCAAACAGATTTCAAACTTATATCAAATTGCCAATGTCTTACCAATCAAGGCATTGGCTTGCTTTATTTATATCTTACCTTCATACATTTGCAGCACAACAAAACAACTGCAACGTATGAAAGAAACCGACACAAAACGCATCTCTTTCGATGAGATGCCGGCCGCAATGGCGACCATGATGGAGGACATCCGTCAGATCAAGAATTCTCTTCTTCACCCGGACGAACCCGTACAGAAGAAGCGCGATCCCATCAGCTTCGAAAGAGCCTGCGAAATCGTAGGCAAGGCGAAGAACACTATGTACCGCTACACGAGTCAGGGTCTAATCCCGCATTACAAGCGAGGCAAGACAGTCTATTTCTTCGAGGACGAACTCATGGCCTGGGTCCGCGAAGGAAAGTGCGAAAGCATTGACGAAAGACTCGCAGAAGCCGAGAAGAACATCGTTCAACTGGCACCGAAATCCAGACGCTGATTGCCTGAAGGAAACGAATGCATTGAGGTGGTTAGCGAGTTTATATTCCGGCCTTGCCGAAATTACTCGCCGCTCCCCTCGGTCGCAGGTTTTCAATACCGATGATTATGGGAAATGGACGAAGAACCGGGCGCCCTCCGATGGGCGTCGAAAGACGACGTCACAAGGTGACGGTCGTGCTGAATGACCAGGAATACGAGCAGGTCTCCCTGAAGGCTGAACTTACCCCGTTCACAATCTCTGAATACTGCCGCAAGGCGGCGCTCAGACATCAGGTACGAGAGGCCCTCAGCCACGAGGAGAGGCAGCTGCTCAGAGACCTGTACAAAATCGGGGTGAATCTGAACAGGCTGGTCACCTGGCTGGAAAGAGGCAATCTCAATGAGGTCGCATTGGAGATCATGGATATCCAGAAGGAATTCACCGGAATCAACCGCTATTTCAGGGAGGTGCTGCGCCATGGTAGGTAAGATCGTTTCGAGCAGCGCACCGTACAGCTGCGCCAACTACTGCCTTAACCACGACGAGGCCACCATCCTCTGCTGGGAGGGCCTGGACATCGACCCCACCGAAGCCGCGGAACTCGCCCGCTCCACCGGTGAAGCCAGGCTCCAGCTCGCTAGCGCGATGGCATACGCCATAGACACGAGCTTCTCGATACAGGCTGAGACCAACACGGAGGTGCAGAAACCAGTAGGGCATATCTTCCTCTGCTTCATGAAGGAGGATGCACCCCTGCTCAACAGCCGGCGCATGGCGCAGATCGCACGCGAGTATATGGAGATGATGGGCTACCAGAACACCCAGTATATGGTGGTGAGGCACTGCAATGCGAAGGGCAACCCGCACGTGCACATATTCTTCAACCGTGTGGACAACTGCGGCCGCTGCCTGAACGCCTGGCAGGACTTCCGGCGCAACGGCATCGCCTGCCGCGCGCTCACGGAGAAATACGGGCTCAACTTCGCACAGGGCCGGAGGAACACCATCGTGCAGGACCTTCACGGCCGCGAGAAGGCCCGCTACCAGATCAGCAACGCAATCGACGCCGCACTGCCCCGCTGCCGGGACCTGCGCAGTCTCGGACGGGATCTCCTGTCAAAGGGCATCACGATGGAGATACACCGCCGCAACAACGGCAGCATCCAGGGCCTGAGTTTCAGCAAGGGGGACGATGCGCGCCCGAGCGTGGTGCACCGTTTCCGCGGCTCGGAAGTCGGAAGGGCATATTCCTACGAGAAGATCAGGAAGGCCATCGAAGGCCGGGAGGAGAAGTCCGAGGGGAAGAGTCTCACCGAGTCCGTCACCGAAAGAAACGAAAGCCAGAGCAGGAGTCAGGGACAGAGCCTTGCCGCAAGCATAGGCGACATTCTCTTCAGCCCGATGGGCAGTTCCGGCAGCACAGAACACGACATTCAGGAGAGGCCCGAAGAAAAGAAGAAAAGGAAGATGGGCTTCCGCAGATAGAACAAATAATAATTCAGGAATATGGCAAAGAACAATAATGCTCCTGACAGGCATATACAGGAGCAGAACGAGCAACTTACATCGCAGAAGATACTCAAGCAGGTCAATGACCTGTGCGACAATCTCACAAGGCAGTTCAACAACGCGATGGAATACCAGAACGACCCGGTCAGGGTGGTCCCGGCGGAAGACGTGCACAAGGCAGTTACCGTGGTCACGAAATTTCCGTTGAAGTACCAGGAAACCATCGATGACCTCAAGTCATATGTCAAATCAAACAATGACGAGCTCCACCGCCTGAACGGCAACTACTGTGCTCTTTCGTCATCATATGCGACTTTGTCAGACAAAACGAAATCGATGGAAGCAGAAATCCGGGAACTGAATGCCGAGAAAGATGCTTTGGAGAAGCAGATTGAAGCATTGAACACTGACGGATGGGACAGGTTCGTAAGGAATGTCAAGCGCCATCTCAAACAGTGGTTCTCGGAGAACAACATTTTCAAAGGGACTCTATGCGCATTACTAATTGCAATTGTCCTATGCATCATTATCGTTCTCGACAGCGCATACTGGTCAACGGATTCGCTTGCCAGGCGCGCATATGATTCGGCAGTCGAAATGAAATGGAAGAACCCGGGGCGGTATTATCAGGAGATTCGGGAGGAGTGCAGAGAGAACGGAAGGAAAGCCGGCAGGAAACTGGTCGAGTACTATGAGAGTCTTGCCGAAGAAAAGAAGCAGGAGGCCGATTAATGAATGCGACCGAAGGAATGGCACGGCATTTCCGGGAAATGCTGGACAAGAAGAATAGCTTTGAAAACCTTGGCCTGCTGAAGATGAAGTCCGGCAATGACTTCATTGAAGATGGCCTCCGACTTCCGGATCCGGTTCTTTACTTCCACGGCCTGATAGCTGAGAACGAGATCACCGTACTGTTTTCCAAACCTGGAGTCGGCAAGTCTATCCTTGCCGTACAGATAGGTGTGGAAATAGCTAAAGTAAAGCCTGTATTGTACATAGATTTGGAATTGTCAGTCAAACAGTTCCAGAAGCGATACACAGTTCAGGGAATACGCTTCAATTTCCCGGATAACTTCAAGAGAGCGGAATTCAACACGGACGATCCCATAACGGATGGAATGGAGGAAGGACTGCTGGAGAGCATAGAACTGGCGGCGCAGAAAGGGATCCAGGTAGTGATTCTGGACAATATCACCTACGCCTGCCCAGATGCGGAAAGGGCGGACTCTGCGACCATATTCATGCAGAGGCTGAAGCATCTCAAGGAAACTTACCGCATCACTCTGATCATACTTTCGCACACACCGAAGATACCTGACTACAGGCCTCTGACATTGAATGACCTTGCCGGTTCCCACAAGCTGATGGCCTTCGTGGACTCCGCCGTCGCTCTGGCAAGGGTCCCCGGTAAGCCTTCGCAGCGATACATCAAGCAGGTCAAAGTGCGCAGTTCCGAGGCCATCTACGACGGAGAACACGTGGCCCTGCTCGAACTGTTGGACAGTATGGGATGGCTGCATATGGAATTCATCGGCGAGGCTTCGGAGAATGAACTGCTGTACTCGGCAGAACACGACCCGAGAATCGACGAGGCCAGGGCATTGCACTCGGAAGGAAAGAGCCTGAGGGAAATAGCCGCAATAATGAGTGTGGGCAAGAGCACCGTCAGCAGATGGCTAAAGGAAAAGACTGTCCCAGGTGTCCCAAGTGTCCCAAGTGTCCCTGGTGCGGGACAAACGGGACAGACGGGACAGTTGGGACACAAACCAGAGACAATATGAAGAAGAACTACCGTTACCACCTGCTGAAATATAAGGGCAGAAGCAGCCGGCTCACCTGCCCTGGCTGTGGACGACCACACTGCTTCACGCCCTACGTGGACGAAAACGACGTCCCAGTGAATGTGCAACGCTACGGCCGTTGCGACCACGAGCAGAGTTGCGGCTACAATCTCTATCCTCCGTACGAGCCGAATCGGCAAGGCGGAAAGGTTTCCACCTTGCCCAAATCCGGGAAACGGCCCGTCAGGCGCCGCAAGGAACCTCAGAAAGGATTGTGTCTTCTCCCGATGGAAATTGTCCGGAAAACGCTGCTTTTCACGCCAAAGAACGGATTTATCTCCTTTCTTTCCGATGTATTCGGCGAGGAGACAGCAAAGTCGCTCGTGGAGAAATATCGTATCGGAACGACAAAGGACGGATATGCCGTTTTCTACCAGTTCGACATCCGGGACCGGTGCCGCGCCGGGAAGATCATCCCCTACAATCCCCGGACCGGCCACCGCATCAAGGACGGCTCCGTTCCGGCAGCAATGTGGGTGCACAGCAGACTTAAAGCACTGCATCAGCTGCCCGATGATTGGACACTGTCCCAGTGCCTGTTCGGAGAGCACCTGCTCCCCCTCTGCCCTGAGCTCCCCGTCGCCCTGGTAGAAGCCGAAAAGACTGCGGTCATCTGCTCCGCAGTCTTTCCGGAATTCCTCTGGCTCGCCACCGGCGGACTCGGCCAGTTCAACGACCGCGTGAAAGTCCTCCTCGGTCGCCAGGTTATCGCCTTCCCCGACCTCGGCGCCTGTGACCGATGGCGGAAGAAGGCAAAGGACTATCCCCTGCTGGACATCACCGTGTCCGACTACCTTGAGAAGAACGCCACCCCGCAGCAGCGGGAGATGGGCGCCGACCTGGCGGATTTGGTGGTGGAGGAGATGTCGTTGGATAAGTTATCTACTTCATTTTATACCCGCATTGGCAATGTGACAATGGAATAATGTTTGAAATTATCTCATGTATTGTGAAAAGGAAACACAGGGGAGTCAAAACAGACTTTTATCACCAATGAATGAGAATATTTTCCTATCAGAAATCTTGTCTTCTGGCATTATATCTCCAATGAGAAGAGGTGAATTCGGGTTATGCATATGGGATTTTTCTTTGACCGTCTCAGAATTGAAGTTAGCATAGCAATACTTGCAGTTATGTCGGCAAGTATTGTATTCTCCGATATCTATGCTTTGGACACAGCCACACTCGGGACGCTGGTTTTTGTCTTTCCCAACCACAAGTTTTACCCCAAGAAGGTCTTCAATAAGGACACTGTCAATGCAACGCCCGTGTTTTATTCCCACACTACCAAGTTCAATAGCTTCAGCACAAGATTGTATTCTCATACCATAGCAGGTTGCTATTAAGGCAAGACTTCTGGCAAGGTCGAGCATTTCGTTAGCATTGAGCTCTCTGGCTGATGTGTTACGAAGATTACGTTCGGTTTTTTTATATAGATCCAAGAAACTTATCACGCAAGTATTAGTATAGCCATATAACCTTTTTGCGAGTTCTTCGAAGTATTTGACGTGATAAGACATAGATATGCTATCAGTCAAGATAATAGGATCATACCGCCAAATCACCCTCTCTGGTCCTATCTTGTCGGACAGTGACTTAAATGTCTCAATTATCCCATTTTTGGTCGGAACATTTTGCTCCAGCTCCATATCATATGGATTTATGGTAAACTGGAAATAATACATATAAGGCTGAAGCTCATCCAGGCGGCTCAGCATAGGGCGAGGATTCTTACTCCAGAAAACGATGCAGTCAATGACATCAGGGGATAGCGTTATTCTGCTGACCTGATGGATATTCATCGGATTCCGAACGTATACAAAGCCTTCTCTTACCCGGTTGAAGAACCAATCGGAATAAAAGGCTGGTATATCTGTCCTCCTGCTAACACTCAATATCATTTTTCACTCTCTTTATATTTGATAATAAGTAATTGGGCACTATGGCATTCTGTATTCGTGTCAAATTTAGTAGATATTTCATCAGGAACCTTAAATAACACGTCACTTCTTACTCGTTCATTTCCATAAGCATAATAATTCCTTTTTGAGTTCTTAAAATGAGAGCATATCACAGATACTCTATGCCCCTTATTTTTGTTTCTTATCATGTTAGCAATCGAAGAATAGTAAAATCTGGGCTGGGTATCGGATAAGCCAAGGTTAATATCATTTATCAGCAATGCACACGAAGGAATCATTTCTATAAATTCACCAAGTCTTTTAAGAAATGCAATAAATGGTCCTTTCCCATATTTGAGCATATCCGATAACATATAGTTCAAAATAATGATATTTGGACGTTCATCCACCTTTGAATAATAATCGAAAACATCTTCATGACAAAATGATATTTTTTCCGGATATGAAGACAACGAAGTAATGTATCCTTGAATAGGATTCCAGATTGTGTTCGTATCAAATCCAGTATAAGTAAACTCAAATGGCAAATCTTTGTTTCTATAATACTCTTCAAAAGCAACAAGTTCAGAACATGGACCGCAGCCGATTGAGCAGATTCTAAGTGGTGACTTTCTTCTCTTTAATCCAAGCTCCCTCTCATGAAACAACCAAAGCATTTCCGTTGAATACCTATATATATCTTGGCATACATACCAATAGCACATTCTTTTACAATCGTACTTTCTTGTTGATTCTCGGCAAAAATGAATTTCTTTAAGACAATCCGTGCAGGACATACCCTGAAGGCAACCACACAATGGGAGCTCACCATCCTGCTCAAATTGAGCCTTACAGTAATCGACTAATTCTTGTATCATCTTTTATAAATCTTTTCCAACAAATATAAACAATATTTGCTGGAAATGGAGATAAATTATCGAAATATGCAAATTTCTTGAAATAATTTTATATCTTTGTAGTGCTAGCAAATAACATCAACCACACAAAACTATAGTTTTATGGAAGAGAATAACAATCTCAACCGTCTGAAGGTAGCCCTTGTGGAGCGTCATAGAACCTCAAAGTGGCTTGCTGAGCAGATGGACAAGAGCGAAACCACGGTATCGCGTTGGGCGTCAAACAAGAGCCAGCCGTCAGTAGAGCAGCTTTTTGAAATAGCACAGCATTTGAATATGGATGTGAAGGATCTGCTCAATTCTAATCTTGGTAACAAATAACGGTTATGGCACAAGAGATTAGGAGTGAGGAGATTGTCCTCAATGAAAATGAGATCGTCTGCCTGTTGACGAACAAGATTGTAAAGGTTACTGAGAAGGAGACCAATCTGCAGTATATGATTCAGATGATGTCTGAGGAGTATGGCTTCCCGATGGAAGATATGCAGAGGGACTTTTCTTTCAAGTTTGAGGACGAGGAAGGAAAGAAGAAGACCGGCAAGGTGACTCTGGCTATTTTTGAGAATGGCAAGGAGCATGTTGCCGAGAATATGATTCGCGCTATTGTTATCGCGAAGGATGCGAAGGTTAAGGATACGGACAAGAACGGTGGCGTAATGGCCACTCTGTCTGATATCCTCACATATACAGACTGCGACTTTGGCTGCTGGACCAATGGTGAAGACTTGAAGTTCATTGCCAAGATGGAGGATGAATGGGGCCAGGTGGATATCTGTGACCATACTGATTTTCCATCATTCGGTCAGTCGTTGGAGGATTTGATCCTTCAGGGAGATAAGGCTATGCCAAGAAAGCCTGCAAATGAGTCTCTGGTAAAGACATTCAAACGTTGCCATGATTATATCTACGGCAATGAGGGTATGAAGAAAACGGCTTTCTGGGAGTTATTGAACCTTATTTTCTGCAAGCTCTATGATGAGAAGCGCAGGTTTACCGAGGCCAAGAGAGGCGTAAGCTATCGCCGCAAGTTCTGGGTTGGTGCTATGGAGCAGAACACAGAAGAAGGCAAGGCTGCCGTGGCAAAACGTATCAAGGATCTGTTTACAGAGTTGAAGGAAGATGGTTCGTTCAACGATGTGTTTGATGGTAATGAACAGATCAATCTTTCTGATGCCGGACTTGCCAAGGTTGCGGCAGAACTCTCAAAGTACAGTTTCCTTGATGCTACAGTTGATGTGAAGGGTACAGCTTACGAGACCATTGTGAGCAACACCCTGAAGCAGGAGGCTGGTCAGTTCTTCACACCGAGGAACATCATCAAGTGCATGGTAGAAATGCTCGATCCTGATGAGAACACCCGTGTACTGGACCCTGCGTGCGGTAGTGGTGGTTTCCTCGTTATGGTACTCGACCACGTGCGCCACAAAGTAGTGAAGAGGCTCTATCCAGAACTGGATGAACTTCATCTTGAGGCCAAACTGAACACTCCTGAGGTCAATGACCTTACACGTGAGTATGCCGAGAAGATGATTTTCGGCTTTGACTTCGACCCAGACCTCAAGAAGGCTGCGAGGATGAACATGGTGATGGCTGGTGACGGCCACTCAAACATCTTCAACGTGAACTCTCTTGATTATCCTCATGGTGACAAGCCTGATGTAAGCAAGATTGCCCCTGCGGTAATGCACAGTATTCAGAACAGCGCAGACAAGAACTTCAGCTTTGCAACTGCTGATGACAACGCACAGGGCAAGTTTGACATGATCTTCACGAACCCGCCCTTCGGTGCCAAGGTCGAAGTTGACCCTGCAATCATCGAGAGAGCTGGATATGAGCTTCAGAGCAACGCCCCTGAAGTTCTCTTCATTGAGCAGTGCTACAGGTTCCTGAAACCTGGCGGAAAGATGGCAATCGTCCTTCCTGACGGTATTCTTGGCAACCCGAATATGGAGCAGACACGAATCTGGATTCTGCGTCACTTCAAGTTGCTGGCCAGCGTTGACCTGCCGGTAGAGACATTCCTTCCTCAGGTTGGTGTGCAGGCATCGCTCCTGTTCCTCCAGAAGAAGACTAGCGCAGAGGCTCTTGTTCCTATCGAGGAGGAAGACTATGACGTATTCATGGCAATTGTAGAGAAGGTTGGCAAGGACCGACGTGGCGTACCTATCTACGAGAAGGATGATGATGGCGCAGAACTGCTGTTCCCTCACACAAAGGAGTGGATTGGATATACCGAGAGTGGCCGTGAGGTAGTACGCCGTCGTAGTGAACGCATTAAACATCTTGATGATGACCTTCCTAAAGTGGCTGAAAGTTATCATCAATATAAAGTGTCGAGGTCATGAAAACAGGCGTTATACATAGTAAGTCATTAATTGGCGATGGATATAGGATAGATCCAGATGTTCACCTCAGCAAAGGCGTTGCTATTCGTCGTGCATTGCTTTCGCTTCCGTACACTTTGTCAACTGTTGGTGAAAACGCTGAAAAAGTCTTTTTGGGTAATATCTTTTCTCGCGTTTATGTCAAGGATCAGGAGCATGGTATACCATACTTAGCTGCTTCTGATACAGTATTGGCTAATATCAATACCGGAAAGTATCTGTCAAAGAAACAATCAAATGAATTAAGTGAGTTGCTTCTCGAGAAGGATTGGATACTCATTACATGCTCTGGTACATTAGGTAATGTTACCTATACAAACAGTACTTTTGAAAACCATATTGCTACCCATGATTTGATAAGAGTAGTTCCAAACTCGAAGTACGTAAATAAGGAGACTTTATATGTATTCCTTTCCAGTCAGTATGGCTATTACCAGATCACTCAATCAAAATTTGGTGGCGTTGTTAAGCATATCAATGATGCTCAGGTAAAAGAAATTCTTGTACCAGTATTCCCTGCTGTCGTCCAAGATAAAATCAAAGATCTGATAAAGGAATCTCAAGAGCTTAGAGAAAAAGCATCCGCCATTCTTTCAAGAGCATACTCTCTATTTATGTCATATAATTCGTTGGATATACCAAAAGAACTTCTTGCAAGAGAAGAAAAATTAACGTCGAATACAAGAGCTATAAATATACATCAAATGTCTACAGCCAGCCTGAAAGCAATGAACTATTCACTTAGATCAGAAAGGCTCATTGCGATTCTTAAGGATCATAATCATCGGCTAATGTCTGAATATCTCGCCTGCCCATATAAAATGGGTATAAGAGCTTCTTTCAAAAGAATTGATGCTTGTTATAATGGTGAAGATATTATTTCGCAAAGCGATATTCACAAACTCCACCCAACCACATTTAAAAGAGTAAGGGTTAAAAAGGAAAGCGATAATTGTAGAGCCAAAAGGGGTATGCTGATAATGCCTTCAGCTGGCACCCTTGGAGAGAGTGAAGTGTTTACTAAACCCCTCCTGGTTCGCAGTAATTATGAAGGAAAACTATTATCTGAAGTTATAGGTACTTTCGAGTGCCGTGATGAATATGATGCTGCATATTTGTATGTTTTTTTGTCCTCACAAATAGGGTTCCGCATCTTAAGGAATATGTGCTGTGGGACAAATCTTATGTATCCAATGTGGCATTTTATGAAAGATATTCCAGTCCCAATATGCGATAGATCATCATTTGAAGAAATCGCTAGTCTTACTTTGGAAGCGTTTGATTGTAGAGGAAAAGCAAACAAACTAGAAGACGATGCATTACAGCTATTGGACAATGAAATTAAACGATGGAGCTAATAACAGAGTCACATGGCAAAAGTAGTCTATCCTTTACATATGGAAGGTGGTCCGAATGCAGGCGAGAAACGCCTGATCGATTACCTCAAGGAGAATCTTCCGGACGATTACTACATCGTGCCTAACGGAGAGTATGCAATGAAGTCTCCGCAGGGTATGGTGAACTACTGGGAGTATGATTGCCTGGTAGTGGCACCTCATGCGATTTACCACATTGAGAACAAGGACTGGGGTGGAAACCTCATTGGCGATGATTTCGCGTGGTTCATCAACGGTGTGGAGAGGAAGAATCCATATCCTGGTGCGACCCTCAAATCAAAGCTGATTGCGGGCAAACTGGGCAGCAAGAATCCAGACTGGAGGAACGCAAGGGTATTCACACTGATTACCCTCAGCAATCCTGCGCAGTCGAAGTTCGGACTTGATCCGCACTGCGATTGTTATGACCAGGTATTCCTTCTGAATGCCATACTTCCAGAGTTCATCAAGGACTATGAGAAAGCTGGCAAGCCGAAGGATTATATTGCACCTTACCAGAAAGAGATTGTGCAGTACCTGACAGGCGAGAGTTCACACCGCTCGATGGCAAAGAAGACAGAGATTCTGAACTACAAGATTCTGGAGACCCTTCAGAAGACTGAGACCTTTACAGAGTATCTCTGTCAGCCTAAGTTCTTTGTGGACAAGCGCTACAAGGTGAGGGAGTATCCTCTTGACTTCCCTGACAAGACAAAGTCTGAGCTTGATACCATCCGTAACAGGGCTGCTAACGCAAGCTATGCCCAGTCGAAGATGAGTCATTGTCCGTATATCATCACGAGTCAGTGTCAGTTCAACGATGAACAGACTGCCTTCTATGAGATTTCGGAGTATCTGGATGAGTGTACCTTGAGGGCAAGACTGCGCCAGAAGACATTCACTCAGCTGGAGAAGATTGGCATCATTCTGAACATAGCATCGGCATTGAGCGAGGCTCACAGCAAGCAGGTATTCCATAGGGATGTGTGCCCGGAGAATATCTATATCCTTGCCAACGGCACAGCTGCTCTTGCGAACTTCGGTCATTCGTGGTTCACTGAGCATACCGATATGCATTTCACCGTGGGTTCATCACTTTCGAAGGAGGATGGCTCGCCATACGCACCGCCTGAGTTCAAGGATGAGGACGTAAGTGCAGCAAGCGATCTGTATTCACTTGGTGTCATCATCTATGAGTTGATGACCGGCAAGCTGCCTTTTGAGAGCACTTTGAAGTTCAGACTCAGCGGCGGTGTGCTGACTGACGATAAGCTTCCTTCACATATTGACAGCGACCTTCCTGAGTGGCTGGATGAGATTGTGAAGCATACCATTGTGGCTGATATGGACAGCAGATGGAATGATATCAACAAGGTGACAGCCGCTATCCAGCAGGGAATCATAAGTTCTGCGGAATCGAACGGTGGTGTGGCAGTGGTTGACAACCATTCCGAGGGCGAGATCAATCTGGCAGACCTCAAGCCTGGTGATTCCGTTACTCCTGAGCTTATCCTTTATGAAGAGCTTGGTCACGGTGCTTTCGGCCGCGTGTTCAAGGCGAAGCATACTCTGCAGAACAAGTTCTATGCGATGAAGATATTCGACAGGGACGTGTCGGCCTCTGAAGCCATCAATGAGTTCGAGGCGCTGAAGGACCTGTCTCACAACAATATCGTAAAGTTCACATACAATGGAAGGACAAAGCACGGTCTGTTCTATACTCTTATGGAACTGCTGGACGGTGACAATCTCCGTGATTATGTTACTGGCAGCATGAGACTCCCTGCAAAGGAGGTCTATATCATGGCGGATGGAATCCTGAGCGCTCTGGTGTATATGCAGGGCAAGATTCCACCTATTTTCCATAGGGATATCAAGCCGAATAACATCGTGTGGGACGGCAGATCAAGGTTCGTGCTGATCGACTTCAACATCTCTACGACTACCGAGGACAAGACATTCTCCGGCACTCTTCCGTATATGGCTCCAGATCTTATCATGTCGAGCCAAAAGATTGACTGGGATTGCTCTGCTGATACATTTGCGCTGGGTGTGACAATGTATGAGCTGCTTACTCAGACCTATCCATGGCCAGGCAGCGACCCGTGTCCTAAGACTGGCGTTCCTCCTACCGATATCAGGAAGTATAACGACAAGATCTCCGATGCGTTTGCTGACTTTGTAATGAAGTCTATCGTGACCGATAGGAACGGGCGATTCTCAAATGCGAAGGAGATGCTTGATGCGCTGAATGCAATTGGCGAGAATGGCATTTCAAGGTATGCCAACATCAATGTGAATACCATCAGCCGCAGAGACAGCATCGACATTGTTGACTATATCAATTCGCTCTATAGCCAGAGTAAGCACGGCAACAGCGGTACTCGTGCCGGAAGCAAAGGCTCTGAGCTTGACAAGCTGACATATACCGAAACAAGACTCGACAAGGAGTTGATTGCGGACATTGAGACACTGAAGTACAAGCTTATCATCATCACTGGTAATGCAGGTGACGGTAAGACTGCGTTCATCAGACATATCGAGGACCGTGGCCAGTACAGACAGGCTTTCACGAACAAGAACGGTTCTACTTTCCAGCTCAATGGCCTTCAGTTCCAAAGCAACTATGACGGCTCGCAGGATGAGGAGGAGAGAGCAAACAATGATGTGCTGAACGAGTTCTTTGCTCCGTTCTTCGGTCTTGAGGACTATACTCAGGCTGCTGAGGGACGTATCATAGCAATCAACGAGGGCCGCCTTATGGACTTCCTCAATACTCAGAGCCAGCTGAAGGCGCTGAACAACAACATCGAGGATTTCTTCTATAACGAGGGCCATACAGAACTACTTCCGGGATTGATGGTTATCAACCTTAACCTGAGGAGCGTAACTGCGGGAGACAAGCAGAATCCTTCGCTTCTGTCGCAACAGATGAAGAAACTTACCAATAAGGAACTCTGGACCAAATGTCAGGGCTGTCCTATTGCAGATAAGTGCTTCATCAAGTACAATGTAGATACATTCCAGGACAGCAGTGCCGGTGATGAGGTGATTGAGAGACTTGAGTGGCTGATGAGGGCTATCGTTTACAAGCGTGAGCTGCACATCACCATGCGTGACCTCCGTTCGTTCATCGCATTCATGCTGACAAGAGACTTCTCTTGCGATCAGGTGAAGAAGCTTGTGGAATATACCCGCACAGAGGATATTGCCGAGTACTACTGGCTGCATTACTATTTCAATATCACAGCGCCGAAGACTTATCCGAACGTGGATTACTTCCCGCTGCCTACAAACGAGTCAAGCGACCGTCTTATCAAGATGCTTCGTGAGACTGATATTGCGAAGGTTGCGCTTCCTGCGTTCGACCGTGATCTGTACTATACAGACAAAAAGGCTGAGAACTATCTCATTTTCGGCGATAGGGAACAGAGCCTGCTTGCTGAGTTCAACGAGCGCAATCAGAAACTTCCGGGTTGGGAGGTGAACGAGAAGACTGCGGCAGTGGTATCAGACCGTCACCAGTCGTTTATCCGTCATCAGTTTTTTGAGGGCAAGTTCGATTACAAGCGCAGATTGCCTTACCGCTTTATCGACAAGTTCTGTGAGCTGATGAAGGCAAATGACCAGGAAAGTCTGGCGGAGACCAAGCATAGCATTGCAATGGCGATTTCTGCAAGTGAAGGCTGCGACAACGCTGCTCTTACTAAGGGATATCTGCTCCTTGCAAGCAATCATGTGGGCGATAAGATTTCGAAGAGCTACAGACGATTCAGCCTTGATGAGTTTGAGCTGTTTGTAAACAAGACTGACCACCTGACCAAGTACATTGAGTATGAGAGCGACAGTTTCATATTCAGGCACAAGAAGGATACATTCATCCAGCTGACGGTATCTCTGGACCTCTATGAGATGCTCCAGTATATTAAGGATGGCTTCACTCCGTCTGTGAACGACCTTAAGGGTAAGTTCATCGAGCTGCAGATTTTCAAGAACCTTCTGGAGAGCAAGACCTACAATGAGATTCTGGTGACAAAGAACAATAAGAAGTTCTCTATCATCAGACTGGATGAGAACAAGCACATTATTATTGAACCTCTTAACAACTGAGCAATATGATTATTAAACTGAAAAAGGGAGAAGTAGTCTTCCGTAATCCAGAGTTGCTGGCCGTCGATACAAAGATGGTCAATCTGGACAGGGTGTTGACCAACCTGTTCATGCAGATCTACTCAGTTGGTGCGCCTGTCAGCCTTGCGGTGAAGACGGAGCATAAGATTGAGTCGCTTATCAATTATGTGAATAATCTGGAGGACAAGGGTCTTGTTCATGGTGCGAAAGCAAATCAGGATGCTGTTGAAGACTGGCTGAGAAGCAATCTTCTGGAGCTGGTGAACCGTGGCAATGTGGTGAAGGAGAAGGTTTCGAGCCTCAAGCCTATGCACCTTATGAGTTTCCGCGTGCAGAACAGAAAGTATTGCCGTGATTATAACACCGCTGACCAGCTTTATATGATGCTCAAGGCAAATCCGGGAGTACTGGGTGAGCTGAAGGAGTATCTGCGCAAGGGTTGGGACCTCAGCACAAACTCCATGATTGGTTCAGAGGAACTGGATGTTGATACGACTGGTATCCTCTATCTCACGAAGGAGTTGAAGGACAAGAAGGGACTCAATACAGACACGAAGGATGCAAAGCCGTTCCTGGAGAAGCAGACGGAACTCTTCAATGATGATATCCGCAGGCTGCTCGAGTACAAGGACAAACTTCCGAGGACTGTGTTCATTGACTATCTCAAGATCCTTTGTGGTTTCCATCTGGCGCTCTACACAATGAAGCTTGTGTATCTGCTTCCTAAGATGGTGGATGCCGGTTCGAAGGACGTTGTTGATGACTGGTCACTAGTTGTGGATATGACAGACAATCTGGACAGCAAGGTTGCTCCTTATGCGTGCCAGGATGCAGAACACATTGCCAACCTCTACAGGAGCTATGTGCGCTCGACATTCGTAATCAATCTCTGCCAGAACAGGCTCAAGGCTTCTGGCGCAAATGCCTCAGTGGAGAACGCTCTTGCATACGCAAAGAACGAACTCAAGAAGGATGATTCTTACTACGAGCTTGCTCTGCAGACTGTGAGGAACGGTCTTGAGGATGATGATACGAGGAAGGAGTTCGATGAGATTCTCCAGTACTTCGACAAGACCGACTATTTTGACAAGTATGTTCACCTACTGGAAAAGTCAAATCTCGGTACTACGCAGTACAAGTATCTGGGTCAGTTCCTTGATGCTGTTACAATGAAGAATACAACTTCAATGCTTTTTGCTGACAGCCGTTCAAAGAGACACCCTCGCCGTGGTGCAATGGGCTCAAAACTACTTGAAACGCTTGTTCAGATTCTTCTTCTCCAGAAGGATGAGAACGGCAGCTATCATACAAAGTCAATGTCCATCGATGAGATCACAAGGCTCATCAGAGACAGATATGGTCTTATCATCAACGGTATTGCGGAGCCTCGCTTTGCTGATGCCGATGTGATGGTCCATGATGCATTCAAGGCCAATACGGCTGCATTCAAAGACAAGCTGCGCCAGATAGGTTTCTATACTGACCTCAGCGATGCATGCATACTTCAGAAGATTCGTCCACGTTATAACATTTAGGAGTGATGGAAGATATTAGAAGCATATATTACTCTAAGTTCCTCTCGCTGGTTGTCTCACAATACGAGAGCCAGATCAAGAGAGCAAAGCCGGGACACTGCATGAAGATTGAGGGTCTGCCTCTTTCTGAAATGCAGAAGTTGATAGGGTTGATTCGCCCTCTCAACCCGGAGTTGCTGCTGTATATCCTGTCAGATACACTGACCGGAGAGGACTATATTCACGCCACAAAGCTTATTGAGCTCAGGAACAATCCTGAGAAGCCGTTGCTGGTCCTGATTCCTGCGAACAGCAGCACGTCTGCCGAGGATTCGTACGGCGATGCGACTTTCCAGAATCTTTCCGTGTCTGAGCTTATCATTCTATTTTTCCATAAGCTCCAGGATGAGATTCCTTCTGATAAGAAGTATATCTGGAATGAGCTTGTTCAGCTTTTCAAGGGCAACCGCATTCCGCTTGATACAGCCATCAACTACCTGCTGTTCGTAAATCTCAATCACTACACAACAGAGTCTTGGGGTAATGGACTTTATCTGGCCGGAATGGTTCCTGACAGTGCGTTGGTGTCATCCGGTAAACTGAAAAGAAGGTTCTCAATCAACCTTGAGACCTGTGCGAACGTGCTTTGTGATTTCTCTTACACACTCGCTGACCGTGTGGCTTTGCTGCCGCTTCTGCCTAATACATTGCAGAAGGATATTCTCGCATTCCTCAATACAGAGCGCGAGCTGAAGGATAAGGTTGATGTGTGCGGCAAGATCTATACAGATTATCCTGCGCTCAACTTCGCAAACTGGAAGACCATCTATGATGAGGAGAGAACTGAGGTCAAGATTATGGCCGATATCGTTCCGGGAGTTGATCCAAGGAAAGAGCTGGTGAAGAATCAGCAGGGTGACCTGGTGCTGAACATTCCTCCTGAAAAGAAGGGAAAGGTTTCAGTGGCCATTCTCTGCGACCCGGCACCAAAGGACAATCCTGATATCGATGCATTCGTTATCTCAATCATCAGCCGTGACGATTTCACTGACCTTGGTACCATAAAGAAGTGCAAGGTGAGTACCAACAAGAATGCCCGTCGCAAGGTGTCTGTAAACATCCCTAACGGCGCATTTGAGGATGGCGAGTACCTTATCAGTGTACATGCTGTGAATGCTGACGGCATTATTCTGGACACCGACAATCCGTTCAAGGAGGATGCTGTTGAAGAGAAGTGGCAGGAGGCTTCGACTGCTGACTCAACTCTCCAGAAGGAGCAGTTCCGTCAGACATATTCAGTGGCATATTCGAATGAGTCTATTGTATTCACTCTCCAAAACAATGGCGAGGATTATGAAGGTTCGGAGCTTGGCCGCCGTACAAAGGTTGATTACTATACCCAGGCTCTTATCCAGCGCAAGGTTGAGAAGCTGAAAGAGAAGGCGTCTCTTCTGATTGAGGATGAAAATGCTGCCATTGTTGCCGAGCAGGCACAGTGGAAGGAGGGCCCGCTGAACAATATCTTCCAGTTCGATTTCGGTCCTGCAAGAGCATATCAGATTCAGATCTCTAACAAACTGATTGCCATTGAGAATACTTTCTTGAAGTATGGCAACAGCGTCGGTCATGTGGAGGCGACAGTAAGTGCGAATCCAACTGATTCCAAACTCCAGAGTCTCAGGTTCGTTGAACTTGATGACAAGATTGCCGTTCCTGAGGAGCTTGAGAGCGCAAGGAAGAGCCTCTTCGACAAGATTATGGACTCTGCTGACAAGGAGAGCGGCGTTATTGCGACTACCGATATAAGTAGCATTCTGGCCGATATCAAGGAGTATGTAACTCTGTTCGATGAGTGGCTCAAGGAGACAAATGAGAACAAGCTTACAGCCCTGAGCGCTGTTGAGCTTCAGAACATAGACACTGTACAGCTTGATGTTGAGCTTCCTGATGGCAATTATCTTCCTGTGAAGATGATTTCTCCTCTGCATCCTCTGCGTCTTGCATGGATGGTGAACCTGTATGAACTGTTCCTTGACTGGGAGGAGAAGACCCGTGAGCACGAGGCGTACAAGAAGGATTGGAGCAGGAAGCTGGAGAAGCTGTTCTATGGCGCAATCCCTATGGAAGTTGCACCGCATATCCTTACTGACGGTTCGCTCCAGAATCCGTTCCAGTACATTGGCGAGCTAACTTTCGGATGGGGTCTGTTCGTGAAACCGGGCAAGCGTTCCGATGATACATTTGCATCGGAGTTCAGGCAACTGAAGTCGTATATCTCCGAGGTTCTGAATGTGTCTCACGAGAAACGTATTGACAGTGATGTGAACCATGAGATTGTTTTTAACCACATCAAGAACTATGTGAAGGCGCACCCTTACACGAATAAGCTTGTCATCAACCTGTTTAATGCGGGTGATGCGAGTGTGTTCGCGCTGGCTCTTGTGAAGCTGGAGAGGGAACTTGCAGACCTCAGCTATGAGATAAGAATCTTTGCAGATGATTCGCTTATCCAGCCGGGAGAAGCGCTGAAGGAGCTTGTCAATCCTGAAAGCAATATATCTGAGTTTGCGGAGGCATTCAGCCAGGCATCTGCCAACCGTCTGTTCCCTAAGCTCAGATTCTCAAGGAACAGCATCAAGGAGTTTATCAGCAATCACGGCAAGTACCAAGCACATGTTTCGTTCCTCGTGAATCCGTTCCCTGTGACTACTGAGCTGGTTAAACCTGATCCTCTGTACAGGTCGTTCTATATGAATGGCGCACTGTCAAAGAGCGTTGTGACCGTAAATGAGGCTGGTAAGAATTATATCTGGAACAGGTATTATTCCGAGAAGACCATTCCTAATCCGGTATCGGAGTTTGCGAATGTGCAGATTGGTCTCTTCGGCACTTTGCAGAGCATTACCGGCCATGTGATGTCAACCACATTGGAGGAGTCTGTTCCTGCAACAAGCCTGACTCTGAGGGAGAATGACGCCATGCTGCTGTCGTTCATCCATGACATCTCAGACTGGGTGGTGACATTCGACAAGAATATGGGACCTGAGTTCTACGACCTGCCTTGCATGGGTAAGGATGAGACTCCTTATCTGCTGGACTATGTTCCTGGTCAGGAGACTCTGGGAGTATCGTCATACCTTACCACAAGGCCGACAAGTGAGGTCGAGGGTCTGATGGTTCCCCATTTCAAGGAGTTCGGTATCAATATCGAGGATAAGGTTCTCTTTAGGACTCTGCTTGAGGATTTGAGAACTGTCAGCAGCTCACTGCTTATGCAGGTTAACAGCACCCAGAACAAGGCGTTCGAGGTGCTTGGCGTGACATTCACGAAGAGATTCCTCATGAAGAAGAATCTGATGCAGGAGTCGTTCCTGATTCCGATTGATCTGCATAAAGAGTTGTTCCTCCAGCTCGATAGCGAGAGCAAGGAGAGGGCTGACAACCTTCTTGTTAACATCGATACAGAGAAGCGTGAGATTATCTTCACCGTTATCGAAATCAAGTGCAGAAAGAGCCTCTCAGCTGAGCAGGCTGACGAGCTGCATGCAAAGATTGAGCAGCAGATCCTGAATACTATATTTGCGCTGAAGTCTCATTTCGAGATTGCGAACGATGGCTTTGACCGCCTTGACAGAGAGCTGAAGGTTCTTGAACTTAAGAATCTGTTGGAGTTCTATATCCGCAGGGCAAGCCGTTACAAGCAGTTGAATCCTGCTGTGGCAATGGAGTTCATCCAGTTCCTCAGCACGCTTAGCGAGGGATACAGCGTAAGGTTCAAGCAGCTTGGTGTGATTTACAACTTCGGGCAGACCGAGAGACAGATCAAGACATGCCGTGGCGATATGACTCTCTACACAATGGGTTCTACTGTTATCAATGACATCCTTGACCCTTCGTCATCGCTTGAAACCAAGCATCTGGAGGATTTGGACAAGGGCTTCATCGAGTTCTTTGAGCCTTACAGAACCGTGACAAGGGAAGTACTTGCTCCAGTTGTGGAAGAGGAACCTAAGGTGATTGACGATGAGCCTTCACAGGATAACCAGCCCGAGGAGGTCCAGCCAGTTGTGGATGATGTTCCTGCAGTAGAGCCGGAGCCTGTTGTGATAGAAGATGAGCCAAAGGAGGACGAGCCTGCTGTTGAGCCAGAGCCTTACAAGTACCCTGTTCAGACCGAGCAGAAGAATCCTGTTCTCGAGGATAATCCGGAGAAGCCGAAGGAAGAAGGTGGATATAAGAATGAGGGTCTTACTGCTACCCAGATTCATAGGATTGAAGACCAAAATGGCTATGAGGAGCCTGAGTGCGACACCATCATCGGCAGAACTGATATGTCTCCGCAGTATGGTATTATCGGCAAGGCTGTGATGACCAAACGCATGATTGGCATGGACCTCAATGAGTGTAATACAATCAGCCTCTTTGGTGTGCAGGGCGCCGGTAAGAGTTATACAATCGGTACTGTGACTGAAATGACCATGAGGCAGTTCAGCAAGGTGAACAAGCTGCCTTCGCCTATGGCCAGCGTAATCTTCCATTATAGCGAGAGCATGGATTATGCGCCTGAGTTCACGTCAATGGTTTATCCGAATGATGATGAGAAGCAGATTGCAAAGCTGAAGGCCGAGTATGGTGCAGATCCGAAGAATATCAGAGACGTTGTACTGCTTTGTCCAGAGAGCCAGGTCGAGCAGAGGAAGTCTGAGTATCCTGATTTGAATGTGTTCCCGATTGGATTCGATTCCAAGGAGCTGAATGTTCAGGACTGGATGTTCCTTCTTGGAGCTGTTGGCAACGACTCTACATATGTGAAGGAGTTGAAGCAGATTATGAAGCAGTGCCGCCACGATCTGAGCCTTGCTAATATCAAGGCTGGTGTGGAGAGCAGCTCATTCCTGTCAACTTCGCAGAAGTCTCTTGCACAGCAGAAGCTGAACTTTGCATCAGAGTATATCACCGATGGCAACAAACTGAACAGGCACTTGAAGCCTGGCCGACTGATTATTGTCGATCTGCGTGACGAGTGGATTGAGAAGGATGAGGCGCTTGGTCTGTTCGTGGTGATGCTGAATATCTTCGCGAGCGTGAAGGCTGTAGAGGGTCAGACATTCAACAAGTTCATTGTGTTTGATGAGGCCCACAAGTATATGAACGATCCTGATCTGGTGGATTCTATTACTACGGCCATCCGCGAGATGAGGCACAAGGGCGTTTCTATCATGATCGCGAGCCAGGACCCTATGAGCTTACCGAACAAGATTATCGAGCTAAGCTCGATTGTGCTGCTTCATAAGTTCAGTTCGCCTGCATGGGTTAAGCATATCCAGAAGTCAATCACTGCGCTGCAGATGCTGACTGCTACGGAGATGTCTTCTCTTGGCCCTGGTGAGGCTTATCTGTGGGCTGGAAAGTCTTCTGACAAGTCTATCATGCAGAGACCTATCAAGATTTCAATCAGACCTCGTGTGACAAAGCACGGTGGCGATACTATCAAAGCTGTTAAGTAATGAAGATGTTTGAGTACACAAACAAGGGCGGTAGGGAGCTGAATCAGGATTATCTGACATACGCAGAGGTATCAAAGGATACTTCTGTGTATGTTGTGGCCGATGGAATGGGAGGGTACGAAGGTGGAGAGGTTGCGGCCAGACTGGTCGGTGACACGGTTGTTGAGTTCGTGTGTGCTCACTATTCTGAGTTAAGCCCAGAGCAACTGCTGAGACAGGCGTTTGTGTTTGCTAACAGCAGCCTTATGGTAAAGAGAATGGCTATGGGAGTTGACGAAATGGGCAGTGTGGTTGTTGTGGCTCTTGTAATAGGGAGTACAGCGCACATTGCCTGGCTGGGTGATAGCCGAGCATATCTCTTGAGAGGCGGCAACATAGCATATATGACGGTGGATCATTCGCTCATAAATGAGTTGAAGGCTGCCGGGACCTACAAAGAGTCGGACAAGGAACTATATGAGTCTTGTGTGACAAGGTGTATCATGGGCGATAATGCGAGCAACGAGGCCGGTTACAATGCCGTAGAGGTCGAGGCCGGCGATGTGCTCATCCTTTGCTCAGACGGGCTCCACAAGGAGCTTGATGTGGAATTCCTACCATCTGATGATGACGCACTGCAATCTCAGTTGGATGCTCTGGCTCCGTCTATGGGAGATAATTGTTCGTTGATAAGGATAAAATACTAGAATAATCACCGCCCCACTCCCCATAACTATGACGACTATTTGTCAGACCTTTTCCATGCTGCTGAGGTGAGTGCGGAACATGGTCGGGTACATATTTTCTGTGTCTACTATTTGAGTCTGGTACAGTTCGCATTGATGGAAACGTCGTTTATATGCCCATCTATATGGCCTCAATGATTGGCGTTGCTCCATACTTGCCCCAAAGGTAGTCCTTCTCATAGGAGGCGTCGCTGCGCGACGGGGCAATCTGGCTGTTGGGGCTCGACGTGGTGCTTCTCGCCATTACCAGGATTGCTGAGATGGGGAATAAAGCCGGCAGTTGATTTCGCCGAAGCATGGGACACAAGAGGAAGTGCCAGTGAATCCAAATCACCTCATTGGATTCTTCTTCAGCTTTGGCTTAGGCAGCGCCGGAAGTGTTGCCGTGATGAGACTGGCCAGATATTCCCGGTCATCCACATCGCTGATGTAGAAATAGTCCTTCGCACCGTCGTAGGGTGGTCGCAAGATAACTTCCTTCAACAGGGCTTTGCCTGGCTCTGTCACCTTGACGTAGAAGTTATTGTTACAGATTAGGCCGAAGAGAACGCCGTCGCAATAAGCGCACCAGTCCCCCATCATCTTTTTCACGGCAATCTCCCCGGCGTCGAAGCACTGGTCGATGATGAATTGTACAAAGTCAGGATTGCAAGCCATATAGTCAGAGTATCAGAAGACAAATTCAAGAATTGAAACAGCTCAATCAACATACTCGTTCAAACTGCTCACAAGTTTGTGAACCGTTGTTGACGGATTGGCCTCGGAAGGTTTCATTCCGTTGTGTCCGTCCATAAGAGTCTCAGCATTTTTTATTGCTTTACTCTCAAGAGGTTTCAGTATTTGATATAGTTTCTTGGCAAAGCCACTCTGTTTGGTATATGGGATACCGAGATATTTGCTGAGAAGCCTGGCATAATTACCCCTTGCAACAGGATTTACAAACAAGTTGAAATGGAGGAGGAACGATAGAATGTTCCTTCGTGGGATTATAATTTGCTCTCATATCTCAATGCTTTGGAAAGATCCTCAATGATTGGAGTTGCTCCATACTTGCCCAAAAGGTAGTCCTTCTCATAGGAGGCATCGCTGCGCACCTTATAATCGGACAGAGAATACAGCTCGCTTTCCCCACGACCATTCTTCTGGGTGAACCATATCTGGTCGCGTCTCAAAAGACTATTATTGAGTATATTGGTATCGTGAAGCGTCACCATCAGCTGAGCTTTGTTCGGGTTTCCTGCCTTTGTATTGAATAAAGAAATCACCCTCGTTATCAGTAGAGTATGCAGTTTTGAGCCGAATTCGTCAACGATGAGACGCTTGCCGTGCTCCAGAGTGTCAAGAATTGGATATGCCAGGGAGAAATACTTAACCGTTCCCTCTGACTCGCTCTCCTTCATTGAAAAAGTCACCGATGCAGTCTCCCGGCCTTCATCATCATACTGGGCATGCGATGTGAGCACACCTAGTTCGCTCAAACTGATATCTTCGATTCCCAGGTCAGCATATCGGGAGAATTCTACCATTCTATTCCTGGTTTCCGGATTCTCCATTGCTTTCAAAGCTATTGCCCATATTTCCGTCTCAGAGTTTGCAGTTATGATGGTCGTATTATTCAGCCAGTTCATTATCGTCTTGGCGTATGGATCATTGAACTGTCCGGCCAGTGATAACAGCAAAGCATTGTCCCTCACCATATTCTTATCCGCAAGTTCCTTTCCAATCGAGAACTTAGGATGAGTCTCGAAATGCTTGCCGTCGCGGTAGAACAGTTCTATTTCCTTTGACCTTTTCTTATCGCTTTTGATATACAGCCACTCGCGACATACCTCTTTCGTGTTAACCTCAAAGCCATATCTGTAGGTGTTACCGTCAGCAAAGAGCATAATCTCGAACAGGCTAGGCTCGGCTGCAGAAACGCTTGACAGGGCATAATTCCTGACAGGAATCTCTTCGCCGGCCTGCACATCCTTCGAGGAATTCATAGTAAACCATTTGAAAAATGCCAATGCCTTGACAACATTGGACTTGCCGGATGCATTGGCCCCAAACAAGGTGCAGCACCTGTTCAAGGAAATGGCAGTATCTTCTCCAACGCCGAATGTAGCATCGCCTATATCAGCCTTTCTGTCCTTTAAGGCAGTTGCAACCATTGAGATGGTAACCTTGTCTCTAAAAGATAGAAAATTTGCGAATGAGAACTCCAAAAAACATAGCTAAACAACTTTATTTGTGAAATTTTCACAAATATAAAAGTTAAATTAAAACAATGCAAGGTTAATCACACTGGAATTGATTCGAATATTTCAATTCACGTCAATTTTATCTATCTTTGTCTAGCCTTGCCGCTGACTGTTTTCCGGCGCGGAATTGTGGTCCTTCGGTATCGATGGTCATCACCGGCAGGTCTCGCCATTATTGCGTAAGTTCTTCGCAATCAATCTGTTATAAGTTGGTGTATCGGGAAGTAATAACATCTAAAAATTATTTTCCGTGTCTACTTCTCGCGCGCGGTACACGTCTGGTACAAGTCCGGCAAAACTCGTTGGAAAAATTACGGCGAACTGCCGAAAAGTCGTTAGAAAAATTACGATGGTATTTGAAAAGTCGTTGAAAAAAGTGTATTTTTGCTTCTAGATAAAGTGTCATACTATGCTGAAAAGGAAAATTGAAGACGATCTCATTGCGTGGAAAAACAAGCCTGGGCACAAGCCTCTGGTAATAATGGGTATCCGCCAGTGCGGTAAAACATATATCTCACGGCACTTCGCTGAGCAGAACTACAAGAATGTCGTCTACATGAACTTCATCAAACAGCCAGAGAGGATCAATGCCTTCGTCGGATCAAAGGATGTGGACAGCATTCTGCTCAACCTATCCGCGCAAATCAAAGGGGTTAAGTTCATCCCCGGAGAAACCTGCCTGATCTTTGATGAAATCCAGGAATGCCCCGAGGCCAGGACTTCGCTCAAGTTCTTCAAAGAGGACGGCCGCTTTGACGTGATTGCCACTGGCTCCCTGCTGGGCGTCCAGGGCTACGGCGATGAGCTCAAGAAACGGCGTCGCAAGATGGTTCAGAAGAAAGATCTGGGAATCAACTCTGTTCCTGTAGGCAGCGAGGACATCATCGAGATGTACCCGCTGGACTTCGAGGAGTTCCTCTGGGCCAACGGTATGAATCCGGATGTCATCGAGGCTCTCCGGAAGTTCTACACGGAGGAAACGCCGGTTCCGGAAGGAATCCACGTGGCCATGAGGCAGTATCTGAACCTCTATGTCGCTATTGGTGGTCTCCCCGCCCCCATCAACGCATTCCTGACCACCAATAATATGAACGCCGTCAGTGAGGAATACAAGGGTATCTTGAAGGAGTACCGCGACGATATGGTCAAGTATGCTCCGGACAAAGACAAGCCCCATATCCGCGAGTGCTTCAATTCCATCCCCAAGCAGCTGGCCAAGGAGAACAAGAAATTCCAATACAGCAAGGTTAAGCCCGGCGGACGAGGTGAAACCTATCTTGGCTCTCTTCAGTGGCTGGAAGACGCCGGCATTATCTGCCGCTGCTACAATACCGATATCACCGGTCTCCCGATGGAAGGCAATGCCAAAGACAATGTGTTCAAGGTTTACACGGCAGATATCGGTTTGCTCATCGAGATGCTGGGCTCTGGGACCAGGGCGGATATCCTGCAGGGCAACCTGGGAGGATTCAAAGGCGCCATCTTCGAGAATCTGATGGCAGACACTCTTCACAAGAAGCAGCAAAGCCTGTACTACTTCCTGAAGGACTCTGGCCTTGAGCTGGACTTCCTCGTCCGGATGAAAGGCGAATGTGTGCCACTTGAAGTGAAAGCCAAAACGGCCCAGGCCAAGAGCGTCCAGACTGTCTTGAAGCATGCGGACAAATACCATGTGAAACACATCATCAAATTCGGCGACTACAATGTCGGCCGGGAAGGTCAGTTGCTAACACTCCCCAACTACATGCAGTTCCTCCTGGACCTGGAGCCAGAAAAAATCGTCCTCGAACCAATCGACGTGGACGCCGTCAACGCCCTAGCAAAGAAGATCCTTGGCTAATTTGAGAACCCTCCTCGTGCTCTGAAACTATGATGGAACAAAATGAAAGATGTAAGTGTTTTCTTTGTAAACATATGCTGGCCAATAATTTCCTCACTTCTGATTTCCTGTGCCATAGCCGTTATTTATTACCAAGATTAGAATTGAGCAAATCCTTCACATCCATGTTCAAATGCTGTGCTATTTCAAAAAGCTGCTCTACTGACGGTTGAGATTATTATCTTCCATAAAACTATATGTTTGTGTTTGGTGGCAAAAATCAAAATATCGCCACCTTAATCACCCCGTCCAGCTTGTTCTCGAAAACGCGATAAGCCTCTTCGATTTCGCACAATGGGAAACGATGCGTGATAAGTGGAGTGGTGTCAATCTTTCCTTCTTTAATCAAGCTGAGGACTTCTTCGCAATCGCATCCATCCACACCACCGGTTTTAAAGCAGAGGTTCTTGCCATACATTTGGGGCAGGGGAAGAATTTGTGCCTGGTCGTATAGTGCGACTACGGTAACTATGGCGTTGGGGCGAGCACACTCCCACGCCAGTCGGAAGGTATCTGTAGCTCCGGCCACTTCGAGCACTCTGTCAGCACCGCTATGGTCGCTATGCTTCAAAACAAACTCCTTACATTCTTCGGGAGTTGTGAGGAGTACTTCGGGGTAATGCTCTTGCACAAATCGTCTTCTCTCTTCAGATTTTTCACATACGATGATGCGTTTGGGATGATTCAACATCACGCAAAGCAAAGTGCAAATGCCTGTGGGACCCGCTCCAATTATCAGTACAGTGTCGCTTTCTGCAATCTCTGAAATACGAGCTGCCCAAAAGCCTGTGGCCAAGACATCGCCCACCAACAAAGCCTGTTCATCGGAAACACTATCGGGAATACGATTCAATCCTTGATTGGCAAGCGGCACACGAACATATTCCGTCTGTCCGCCATCGATACGGCATCCTAATGCCCATCCGCCATTGGGGGTGGTACAGTTGTTCACATAACCGTTCTTACAGAAGAAACACTCTCCGCAAAAGGTCTCCACATTGACGGTTACCCGGTCACCTGGCTTCACATTAGTGACTTCAGAACCTATTTCTTCAACCACACCCACCATTTCGTGCCCAACGGTGATACCAGGAACAGCACGAGGGACACTACCGTGCTTAATATGCAGGTCACTGGAACAGATACTTCCCATCGTCACGCGCACAATGGCATCCGTGGGCTCAATCAATACAGGCTTCGGTTTCTCCACCAAAGCGAACTTTCCTTTTTCGATATATGTGTATGCTAGCATAAAGCTTAATAAAACTCTTATTATTCAACGGGGATGTTTTCCATTTAAATGAACACCCCATTAGACATCCCCATTCGATAAACCACCTAGATCAACTTTGTATTCTATCGGCGCCGCCGCACCTTTATCCAAGAACATCACCATATAGACCGGCACATAAGTAATTCGACCATCAACTGATAGATTGTCATTGTTCAACACCAGTGCTTCCTGGATATCATACTCATCGCAATCCATAATGTTGGAGAGGGCACGATGGTAGGTATAATCCTTCCCGGACTTAACCTCGATGGGAAGAATCCTGTCCCACTGCTCTATGACAAAGTCCAGCTCTCCCCTCTTCTTGCTGTTGTAGTAATAGGACTCCAGACCGTGTGCGACAAGTTCCTGCGCCACCACATTCTCATAGATAGAACCGAAGTTGATGTCCTTATCGCCCTTGATAATCCGCATCTGGATGCCGTTGGCATATTGGGCTGCCAGTAGACCAATGTCGCTGAGGAAGAGCTTGAGAAGGTTGCGGGAGCGAGACAGCAGCAGAGGGACCTTGGGTTCCTCTACATTATACACGGGTATGGCAACACCAGCATGCTTCAGCCAGAGAAAGCTGTTCTCATAGCGTTCATACTTAGCATTCTCGTTGAGGCGCTTGAGGATAAAACGCTTGTTCTTGGCATTGAGTTCCGGCGGAATTAGGTTGAATATCTCCTCGATATACAATTTATTATACGGATCATACTTGGCTATATCCTTCTTATAAAGTTGAATAATCTCTTGCTGTACCGCCAACACATCCTGCAAGTTATTACTTTCAAGATACTTGCTGACCGCTGCCGGCATACCCCCTACAATCAGGTAGAGCCGGAACAGCTCCATCATCTTGTTATGGATGAATCCATCGACCGGAATCCTTTTCGTCCAGGCATCTTTTAGCGTGGAAATAACATTTTCATTGATTCCCACACAAGTAATGAACTCTTCGAAATCCAACGGAAACATCTCCTTCACGCCCATATAGCCGACAGGGATTGAACGGATATCTTTCAATTCCACACCGAGCAGAGAGCCACTCAAAATATAGCGATATGAGCCTTCATCCACCAGAAACTTGATGGCGGTCACAATATCAGGACACTCCTGAACCTCGTCAAAGAATATCAGCGTGTCCCCTTTTATCATTGGCACATTCGTGATGGTCGACAAACGCATCAGTATGTCGGCGCTTCCCTTAGCATCCTTGAACAATCCAACGACATCGGGATTCTCGATGAAGTTGATCTCGATGAAACTCTTGAAAGTCTTGCCGAACTCGCGGATGGAATAGGTCTTTCCGACTTGACGTGCACCCGTTATCAGCAATGCATTAGAAGATTTTTGGTAATAATCTTTTAAATAGCTGTCTATCTTTCTATTAAGCATACTACATCCTTTTTTCCAACGCAATTTATGGACAAATTTCCACTTTTCCAAAGGAATTATGAGGATTCCTTCCACTTTTCCAAAAACAAGGAGGCCGACAGTCTCTGAGGTGAATACGATGTACACACAAACACGTCGCTAAACTTTCTTGACGACATCACATAATATGCATATATTTGCATTGCCCATCTCCGTTCAGGTGACGACCGCCGGAAATGGTGCGCGTTTTTGTGCGACTTCGGCGCCCAAAATAGGCCCAAGAAAATGCTTCATATTGACTCTCAGATGATTAAGCGTTGTGCATCGGGAAATAGCCGAATATCAAATTCCATCGAGATTAAGAATAAGAGAACTCCTATGCTAAAATAATTTGATAGTGCCGAGAATTAGAGATATTGACATTTATTTATATTGTTCACATCCATTGTTGTTAGTATGTAATCACATTATATCTGAATGAATCCGCAACCGCCAGAAGCCGCGTTTTATCATTTTAATGCTCCCGCCGCACGCATTATTGTCCTCGACGGGAGCAATATCGTATGTTTTTGCGCCACCTCTGTTCGCCGTTCAAACTTCGGCGAGTAAATTTATCATTTATAGTCAACCCATATAGATAAGCATAGGATATTTATCGGATTATCATTAAATTCGCTACCGAATAAAACTAAAATATCCAAAACATTTATGGAATCCGGAAAAGGTTATGTTTACATATTGACAAATCCTTCATTTCGTGAGGATTGGGTCAAGATCGGCAAGAGTTCACGTCCTGTGGATGTTCGCTCGAAGGAATTGGACAACACTGCGGTTCCACTGCCGTTTGAGGTTTACGCCACGCTTTACACCAGCAAATACAGCAAGGTTGAAAAGCAGATTCACAAGCAGATAGACAGGCTGACGGATTTGAGGATCCGCCAGAACAGGGAGTTTTTCAACATCGCTCCCGCTGTGGCACTTGACATTATGCGTGATATGGCCGATCTTCTGGACGATGCGGAACTGGCCATCTATGTTGACGGAAAACCGGTAATATCCCAGAATAAGGAACAGGACAACGCCATCAAGAACGAAGAGGCGGAGAAAAAGAAGCGGATAGCCAGGCCAAATTTTAAATTCCATATGGTTGGAATAAACATAGGAGACACGGTCATATTCGATGAACTGAATATTCCATTAAAGGTCGCGACGGATGACAAGGTTGAATATGACGGGCGGCTTTATAGCTTGTCAGCCTTTACGGGAACGTTTCTTCCTGTTGAAAAGCAGAACACTTCCGGAGCTTACCAAGGTCCGAAATATTTCAGTTTCAAAGGGAAGGTTCTTGCGGATCTACGTAATGAGATCGAAAAGGAGCAGTGTGGAGGCGATAATTAGGCGGCAAGAATAATCGTTTAAATATGAAACGGATAGCGGTTGTCATATTCATAATGATACTTGCTTGCGTGGTGGCGGACGCGCAGTCTTACATCAGGCGCGGGAAGGATGTTTACTCGGCGCCCTTGTACAATTGGGACGGAAGTTGCCTGCGGGCGGGGAACAGTAAATATTCAGAGGTTTTGATTAATTTCGATGGTGAATATATCCGCGGGGGTGGCAGCCGCTACGGTGAGATTCTATACAATTGGAACGGGGTGGAGCTGCGTGGCGGTCGTGGCAAATATGCCAAGGTGCTTTTCAGCTGGGACGGGAAAAACATACGCCAAGGCGACAGCAGATATTCCACCGCGCTGTATAATTCTGACGGTCAATATATTCGCAAGGGTGAGGAAAAATATTCGCAGCCACTGATGAATATTTCAGGGCCGGTTCCTGCGGCGGTGCTGATTTATATCTTGCTGCTGTAGCAGGTCGGAAAGTCGTTAACGTTTGTCTGTATTTTCATAACAGAGGCATTAATATAAAATATTGTATAATAATGAGATTGGTGATTCAAAGGGTGTCGCGCGCAAGCGTTGCCATTGAGGGCAGAACCGTGTCCGGGATCGGGAACGGGCTCCTGGTGCTTGTCGGAGTCGAGACCGGAGATACGGAAGAGGATTTGCGCTGGCTTGTGGGCAAGACTGTGGGACTGAGGATATTCAATGATGAGAATGGCGTGATGAACAGGAGTGTCGTGGATGTTGGAGGGGAGGTTCTTGCGGTGTCGCAATTCACTCTGACGGCATCCACCAAGAAAGGGAACCGCCCTTCCTACATTCGTGCCGCAGGCCACGATTTGGCAGTCCCGTTGTACGAGAAGTACTGCGAGGAAGTCTCGGCGGCGATCGGCAAGCCGGTCGGCAAAGGAGTATTCGGCGCGGATATGCAGGTCTCCCTTGTCAACGATGGCCCGGTGACGATAATCATCGACTCCAGGATTCGGGAATAGGCTTTGTGTCATTAACTTATGTTTTCATCTTACTTGCCGGATCAGTGTATGAATAATTTGACATTGGCGATAACAACAATAGGTGATTTGCTGTTGGAAAACAAAATCACGAAGACGGATAACGGACTAGCCTTGAAAGACATAAAACTGGTCATTCCTGAGTACCAGCGGCCTTATAAGTGGACTGCACGTAACGCCATTCAGCTTCTTGATGATATTATTGAGGCAAGTAACAGCAACAAGGAAGTGTATCGTGTCGGCACACTCATTTTGCACAAGGACACTGATTCCCAAGGACAGGAAGTGTACAAAGTAGTGGATGGGCAACAGAGAACCATAACATTCTCCTTGTTGCTTTATGCTTTGTACGAACTTGAAAAACCAGAAGACAGACGTGACATTGACTTGCTAAGGCAGTCTGTATTCTGTAATTCATTCAGCTGCCGTAATATTCCCAATAACCTTAACGCATTCAGACGTAGAACGCAGAAAACGTCCGACTGTGACGAGAACATCGACTTCACAAGGGAGATGAGACATTTGCGAGATTTCATAGAGAAACAATGTGAGTTGATTGTTGTAATTACCGGAGAGATTTCAGAGGCGTTCCAATTCTTCGACTCGCAGAATGCCAGAGGCAAGGCCTTGTATCCGCACGATTTGCTGAAAGCTTATCATCTGCGCGAAATGACTGATTTGGACGAAAGTCAAACAGAACGGATTGTTGAAGAATGGGAACAAATCCCACAACAAGAACTGGCGGCATTCTTTGGTGACTACCTCTATCGTATCAAAGAGTGGATCAACGGTAACTGGGCGTATAATCTGAACGAGCATAACATATACAAGTTTAAGGGAATTTCCAGAACAGCACACACACCTTATGCCCAATTCTACAAGAGCGCGTTTTCGTATGCGGACTTCATCAACTCTTCCGCGATGCCATTCGTGACGGGAACCAGAGAGGTGAACGCATTCCAACTGAATACTCCAATTATCGCGGGGAAACCATTCTTTGCTTACACTAAGCACTACTATAACATACTTAAGGATATTCAAGACAACAGCCAATATGAGGGTTTCTATATCAAAGGAAACCAGATTGTAAAGACGTTGGACAAATATTTCAGCAAAGGTGTCGGCAACAGAATAACGCGGCTGCTCTTCGACACGGCTCTGCTGCTATATGTGGATCGCTTTTGTCCGGCTACATATCCTACCAAGGTTGACACGGAACTGTTTGAGCAGTTTGTGACCTATGCTTTCATTTGGGCATATTCATTACGCGCACAGTACTATCGTTTAGGATGGTATTCCGCTCAGAATTATGTAATTGAAAGATGCGAAGGTATAGTTAATTCTCTGAATATCTATAAAGTCATCGCTGACTCTGACACGCCGGTCTCATTACTGAGTATCTTGGCGGACAGACTATCGCCATTGCCAGGCAAAGACAATGACAATATAAAAAGGATTATAGGCAATGTCGATGATGAGGAAGATGGCGTGTTCATGAACTATCTCCACTTCTTCAAAACGTACGCATTTTTAGCAATGTAAACATTATGGAAAAAGAATTACCTCTCGAAGAGCAGTCCATAAAACAAATCTACCTTGATAGCCAAGGAAAAAAGACGTATGTTATTCCGGTCTATCAACGTAATTATGCATGGGAAGAAGACGAGATAGCTACCTTGATAAAGGATGTGTATGACTCTTACGTTTCCAATGTACCTTATTATTATATCGGAACTTTGGTGACATACAAGCGTGAAGATAATGTGTATGAAGTAATAGACGGCCAGCAAAGACTGACGACAATCTACATTGTACTGAAGGCTTTGGGAATCGGACAACCGTTTGGAAGCAAACTGACATACAGCGCCCGCAAAGTGTCAGCGACTACCATTCGCAAACTGGACGATTATCCAGACTTGGGCGATGATGTTGACAGCGGTATAAGAAACGGCTATAAATTTGCGCTGAAGGCCATTGACTCTATTGTGGAAGAATCAGAACGAAATAACTATAAGGATTATTTCATTAATAGAGTACATATAATTCATTATAGCGTGCCTAAAGATGTTGACCTTAACCATTACTTTGAGGTAATGAACTCTCGCGGCGAACAGTTGGAAAAACACGAAGTCGTAAAGTCAAGGCTGAGCCAATACCTTAGTGACAAGAAAGAAATGGCCACTTTCAGTCGAGTTTGGGAGGCTTGCAGTGAAATGAATATCTACATACAGCAGGTTTTTCCTGCAGTTTTTGGCGGCAACCTTAATGATTTCAACATTGACCGCTTTGAGGATATTCCAATGCAAGATGAGTCGGAAGGGAAAGAGACCATTATAAATCTTATGCAAAAGCCTGTCGTCAAGAAAGATGAAGAGTCCGCAATTGAACAGAGCGACAGATTTCAGCCTATCATCGACTTTCCAAATTTCTTACTTATGGTGCTGAAAATCACAAGGATGGAATATGGAGACTTCGACCCTTCAAAGTTCACACTTGACGACAAGGAGCTGCTGAACGAGTTTAAGTTTATCGAGACACTGAGTAATGTTAACAGAGCTGACTTCTCAAGGAAGTTCGCATTCAATCTACTGAAAGCAAAGTATTTGCTTGATAATTATATTGTTCATCATTCGATTGGTGACAAGGAACTGTCTGGCGATAATCCCTGGAAGTTGCAGCGCTACTGCCTTGAAACAAACAATAGATACAAGAATCTGTCCGCCTCACTGGATGTGCAGAAAGAATTGGTTCATCTCCTATCGATGTTTGAAGTGTCGTTCACTCCAAAGCAGCGCAAGAATTATCTCTTCTATTGCCTGATGTATCTCTTTGATAACAAGAAGCCATCAGCCGAGGAGTATCTGAGGTTTCTCCAGAATCTGGCTGACAAGTATTTCTACGACGTGTATTTGAATCCCGATTGGCTGAATGAAAGGAATCTGCCTAAGCCAAACGCATTTGACAGCGTAGTGCTGGCGGATAGGAAATTAAATGTGCGTGAGATTTGCCGCAAAGACATTGACTACAAAGGGATGTTTGAAGTGATTTACAAGCAGGGCAGATCGGACGTTCCGTTGTTTGTGTTCAACTACACTGACTATCGGATTTGGAAGATGTATGCGGATGAACTGCGTGGCAACAATACAAAGAAAGGGTCGGAAGAGCGGAACATTTTCTTCAAGAAATTGGGATGCGGTGACTTTGAACTTGACCCATTCAACAATTTCTATTTTTCACGCACAAGGAAATCTTTGGAACACTTTTATCCTCAGGCCAAGGCAGGAGACGAAATGCCTCTGAATCAAAACGATATCAATTGCTTCGGCAATTTCGCGATGATAGGTGCGGAGGCGAACAGCTCTGGATCTAACTGGGATCCAATAACCAAACTCGATCATTATGGCGACGGAAAGTCAGATCAAGTAAGCGTGGCCTCTCTAAAATTTAAGATTATGATGCAGATATGCCAAGACAATCATAAGGATATTCTTAATGGCAGCTTGGATAGAGTGATTGGTATGGAATGGAATGCAGAGGACATACAGACGCATCAGCGAAAGATGTTGGATGTCCTCTTCCGGATAAACAAATAGGCTTGATTGGGAATTCCCGTGTTTCTTTTTTACAGTAACCGGGCGATCTTGGGGATCAAGGTGATGTCAGCAGGCAGCCATTCGACTGAACCGAGCTGTTCGGCGGTCAGCCAACGGGCGGCCTCGTGCTCGACCAGATGAAGGTCACCGGAAAGGATGGTGCAGGCGTAGCACTTCATCGAAAGGTGGAAGTCCGGGTAGTCATATTCAATGGTGTCAATCAGTTCGCCGACTCGGATCTCGGTTTCCAGCTCCTCGCGGATCTCCCTTCTAAGTGCATCCTCAGGACTCTCCCCCGCCTCGACCTTGCCGCCGGGAAACTCCCAACCATCCTTGAATGCACCGTAGCCACGCTGCGTGGCGAAGATTTTCCCATCTTTGAATATCACGGCTGCAACTACGTTTATCGTTTTCATTTTCAATGTCATTTAAAGTTAAACATTCGCTGACGTGATGTAGTCGTACAGATTCTTCTCGACCGGTGTGTCAAGTTTGTACTCAATCTCCACGGCTGTCGCGTCAGTGTTCTGCATCACGAATTCCTTCAGAATCCCGCCAGCATTGTGCCTTATTCTGCCAAGGTAGTAAAATTCCTTGGATTCCTTGTCATCTTTATTCTTCCGGACGAAGAGAAACATATTCACTCCAAGTTTGTCACTGTTCACAGCGGTCTGAACGTCTTTGGAAGTCAATGTTCTTTTGCTCTTCGAGATTGCGACCAACGTTGACTGATCCAGAAAATGATCCTCGTATTTCGTTGTGTCACTGATCTCTTCGTCCTTGTCGTAATTCACGAAGACCGGGTATGTCTTTGTCCGCTCATCGAACTTGTAGCCTCCGACATTCAGCGACACCTCGTTCTTCCGCCAGTCAAGAAGTCTGAAGACATCGTCATAGGTATATTTCTGGCCGATCATAAACAAGTCGGAGGATTTGTAGTACTTCTCATATCTGGCACGGGCAAAATCTATGACATCTTCCAATTCAGACTTGAAATCATTGTTACTCAATGCGTCCGAAAGGACTTCCGAGATATGATACCCTCCATTAACCTCTTCCAACAGGATGCAATCCTTGAATCGTTTCCCGGCGGAACCACAATCATAGTACTCTCCGGTCATCAGGCTGAGCATATTCTCAGCAGCGCAGGCTCCGCAACGTAAGCCATTATCAGCCATCTTATTAGCCCAAAGACGCATTATATCATCGTTTCTGCGTGCTCTCATAAGCGTCTCCAACATCAGAATCTCATTCAATCTTTTCCCGGACGCGAACTTTTGCGAAATGAATTCAAGAATATGATTCTGTCCATCCGTGAGTGTCTCCTCAAGTTCGTCCAGTGCGACTTTGAAGCCGTGATACGAGCAGATTTTCCGCTTCTTGTAATCCGAGACACTGTCCATATACGACAATATTCGCAGAGGATCCATCTCGCCGTATTTGTCGAAATCTGTCAGCGTAGGCCGACGACCCAATTTACGTTTAAGTGATTGATAGCTCTCGATTATGTTCTGCTTGGTGTTGATGCGAGCGCTGTCAATCGATTGGAATATACGCTTTCTGGTGACGGCATCGAAATAGATGGTCGAGGCACCGTTAATGACATTGTTTCCCTCGATAAGGTAGCGCCTGATGTTGTCCTTGTTTCCGGTCCTGTCACCTGACAACGCAATCGGAATAAGGTAATTCTTATCATAATTGGCGATAAAGTCAAGCACAACGACATATTCCTTATCCGCTGCCTTTCTCAAACCACGCCCCAATTGCTGCACGAATATGATAGCGGACTGCGTTGGCCGAAGCATAATTATCTGGTTAATTTCAGGAATATCCACTCCTTCATTGAATATATCGACTGTAAATATGTAGTCCAGAATCTTGTTCGCGTCACGAGAATCAGCCGCAAGTCTCTCCACGGCCGATTGACGCGTCGCCTCATTATCCTTTCCAGACAATGCGATGGTCTGGTAGTTCCTGCCGGAACCTTTCTTCTCAATGCCATTGAATATGTCAGACAATCTTTGGGCTTCCTCGACTGTGCTGCAGAACACGAGGCCTTTGACTCGATCTCCACTATGGCCGTAATATTCAGCCACATCGATGATGTTTTTAACTCGTTCGGCTGAGGTCAGGTCATTGAAATCGTTGACATCGACCTGAGTTCCATTGACTTTAAGGTCCTGGATTCCAAAGTAATGGAACGGACAGAGCAGGTCATTCTCCAATGCGGTCTGAAGCCTGATGTCACAGGCTATGTTATGGTCGAACAACTCATAGACATCGAATCCATCAGTCCTGTCCGGAGACGCGGACATACCGAGCAGGAAAGCCGGCCTGAAATATTCAATGATCTTATGATAACTCTCGGAACCGGAACGGTGACACTCATCGAGTATAATGATTGAAAATTCGTCACGCTCGAAATTTTGATTACGAAAACTGTCTTTCGCCATCATATTCATTGTGGCGAAAAGAATGTTCGCGGATTTGATTTTTGCGAGATCTTGGCTGTTTCCCGAAAGTTGCGCAGTGGTGAAAGACTCTCCAAGCACCCTTCGGAAACTCTTCTCCGCCTGTGAGTTGATCATTTCACGATGTGAGAGAAATAGAACTTTCTTCTTATGAATCAACTCGTTGGCGAACACTCCTCTCACCGCGAAGGCAGAAGCGTAAGTCTTGCCGGTTCCGGTCGCGGAGACCAGAAGAGCTCGGCTCTCCCCTGCCTTGATCAGACGTTCGATCTCCGACATAAACCCTTTCTGCATCGTGTTCGGCGAGATAACTTTTGAATATGACAGGTCCAACGAAGTGACGATCTTGGTCAAGGCGGCCTTTTGAGACTTCGCTTCCTGATACTGCCTTTCATATTCCTCCCTGCAGGAATTGTAATCGACCGAACTTTCCCACACGCTGTTGAACTCGGCCTCGATGTCTTTTGCATATTGCCCGTCAGAAGTCGAGACCACCCTCGTGTTCCATTCGAAGTTCCTTGTGATAGCGTTCTGGGTAAGGTTCGAGCTGCCGACTATGATCCTGATGTCGTTGCCGTTGTGGAAAAGGTAGCCTTTTGTGTGGAATCCCACTCCCGATGTCCGGAACATTCTAACTTCCAAATTGTTGAGCCCAGCCAACGTATCGAGTGCCGCAGGTTCACTGAAAAGAAGGTAGTCGGTGGTGAGAATCCTGCCGGGGACATTTTTTGCCTCCATTTCTTTCAGCACCCCTTTCAGGTGAGCGATGCCTCCTCCAGTGATGAAAGCCACAGACATAAACATCGAAGAACACTCTCGCAGCTCATTCTCCAGCTGTGTGAGCACCTTATTGCCCCGATAATTGGATATGAACTGCGGCGTGTAGGCCGGCTCCGCCTCCACCGACGAGTCGATGAACGCCCGCTTGTACCCATCTACTAATTTGGAATATGACGTCTCAGCCATTGGTTACTGTGCTTTTCGGGTGAAAAAATGGTCAATAAATGTCAGCTGTTTTTTTGACATGTTTTGCTTTTAATTAAATTATGTAAATTTAACTTCGATTCTCGAATTAAACAAAAAATTCTGCTACTATGACTATAAAATAAGGTCGTCTTATGATTGCTAAACATTGACATACATTTATTTAATTGCCTCAATAAATTGACCTATTTGCTGGGATCGGAGGATTCCACTATGCTTTTCATGGCATAGGTGCAAAGTGTGTCTATGCCAGCGAATGGGATAAGAATGCCAGAATAACATACGAAGAAAACTTTAAAATCATTGACCCAGAGTTGTTTCGGAAAGATTCAGAAGGTAACTATTTGTTTTTCAACAATGATATAAATGATGCCAGGCTTAATGATATTCCAGATTTCGATATTCTTTGCGCTGGATTTCCTTGTCAACCATTTTCAATTGCTGGTCTAAGGAGAGGATTTGAAGACACTCGTGGCACGTTGTTTTTCAACATTGCAAATATAGTCAAATACAAATCTGACCATAATAAGAAGCCTAAGATCCTTTTATTGGAAAATGTAAAAGGACTTAAAAATCATATGCACGGAGAGACGTTTGCCACTCTACTCAGTGTTCTTCAAAATGATTTGGGTTATGAGACCAGAACAATGGTTCTTAATGCCAAATATTTTGGCGTTCCGCAAAATCGCGAACGACTGTTCTTTGTCTGCTGGGACAAGGAACAGATTCCTGTTGATGATTTCAGATTTCCTTTTGGCTTGGACAGCAAGCTATCCCCAATCTTCAGCAAGGATGAGCTCGATAAATGCATAGCCACAAGAGTAGGTGATATTTTCGAGCCGAAGAGCTCCATCCCTGAAAAAATGACAATAAGCGATAGAATGTGGATAGGACATCAAGAACGGAAAAAGCGCAACAAGGAGAATGGAAAAGGTTTTGGATACTCGATGTTCAATGAACAAAGTACATATTGTAGTACTATTTCCGCCCGTTACTGGAAAGATGGAAGTGAAATACTGATAGACCAATCAGCTGACGGTAAGAACCCGAGAAAACTTACTCCCGTAGAGGCCGGTAGGCTTCAAGGCTACAAAATATTAGGCGCGGGATGGGAAAGTATTGACGCAGCAAATAATCAGAATAACAATGAGAATTTGCCTGAAATGCAAATTGTTGTTTCTCCTAAAGAAGCATATCATCAGTTTGGGAACAGTGTCGCACTTCCTGTAGTAAGAACTTTAGCAAAAGAAATCAACAATCAATTATTAACATATGCTACCAGATCTAAACACTCTCGTTAATTCAGTAGCTGAGAAAGTTAGTCATTTCAATATTCTTGATTGCGCATTACCGAAAGAGTTTACTGGTAATGTCGTTTCCATATTCAGTTCTTCTGTCGAATTCGGGAATAGTTCTTCGCTCATAACCAACCGAAATGGGCAGCATATATTCTTGAGCAATAACTGGTTTTACATCGCAGCGATGCTTGCGCCTCTTTATAAGCCTTTCTACAATTATAAAAATCTTGTTAATCAAATTGTTGATAAGGATGCGCTTAAGCAATCAAACAATGAAAGGATAATTAGCGCGATCAATAATAGTTCTTTGTTGGATTCGCAACAGGATAAGGATTTACTGATAAAGTTCGCTACCGATCCGCTATGGTGGAATGGAGGGAATTCAAATACTGGAGGAAAAACATTAGACAGAAATGACGCTTTGGTCTCTTCTATTCTTTCTATAGCTAACCTTGTTAATTCTTCGCAATCATATGTGGCTACGTTATGGGAATTTTTTGGCCAGAATCCTGATTATGCCATTTTACTCGACAATGTTGCAAGCAATCTTATTGAAAAGAATGCTCACAGCGTAAGCATTCGAGTATATGGTAATGGAAACCAGAAAATTTTCTTCGGCACACCTGGAAGTGGAAAGTCATTTCACGTGTCAGGCATTGTGGATGGGCACGAGAAATTCACGTTCCGAACCACATTCCACCCTGATTATGACTATGCTTCGTTTGTCGGGACGTATAAGCCTGTCAAGGATGAGGAGAAAGGCGAGTTGACATATTCATTTATTCCTCAGAGTTTTACCAACGCATATGTGACCGCTTGGAAGAATCCTGACGAGCCTGTTTACCTTGTCATCGAGGAGATCAACAGGGGTAACTGCGCTCAAATATTCGGAGATCTTTTTCAACTGCTTGACAGGGACGAACAAGGTGAATCTGAATACCCGATCAGTGTTGATGCGGATCTTCGCCACTATCTTGAATCGGAGAAAGCACTCGGGAAAGAGCATAATGGCATCAAAGACGGAAAAATCAAACTGCCGAAGAACCTGCATATTCTTGCGACGATGAACACCTCCGATCAGTCGCTGTTCCCTATGGACAGCGCGTTCAAGAGGCGGTGGGAATGGGAATATGTGCCGGTGGATCCTGCGAATCCTAAGTCACAGTTTATTATTACGATAGGAGAAAAACGCTACAAATGGGCATCATTCCTTGTCAAGGTCAACGAGCGCATCCACAAGCTCTCGGATTCAGAAGACAAGCAGATGGGCAACTTCTTCATAAAGAGCGACATCGGAGTGGAAGAGTTTAAAAGCAAGGTGATGTTCTACCTATGGAGCGAGGTGTGCAAGGAATATGAAAAGTGCGGTTCGTTCTTCAAAGAAAAGGGTGACAAAGGCGACAACGATGCTGAGTTCACCTTCAACAGCCTCTATCCAACCAACGAGGTCTCAAACAAAAGGCTTCAAGGCTTTATGGAATATCTCGGTGTCGAAGAAGCGTAATTTCACCGTCTGATGAGAATACTATTCGAAGGGCAGACTTATAGCCAAGAATTGTTGGAATATTACGGCCTCGATCCCTATGTCTATTCGTCAAGGGATGGATCCGAGGGGGTTATGCCATTCGTAGGGTATATATATTCATCAAAGATCAACGATGTCATATTCATACTTCCTAAAGTGTTCCTATTTGAGGGTGATGGTGAGATCAATGAAGAAAAAGGGCAGTTGAAAATCGCTTTCGGTAAGTACGCCATAAACGATGTGACTGAAATAGTTCCGGAGCATAATCCTCTGAAAGCGGACGGGTTGGATCGGGTCCTGTTCGGGCTTTCCACTTGGATTTACCGATCCATCGACAAATACTCCGAACGTCACCCTGGCAGCGAGATCATCAGGCGTTCCGCCATCCGTGGCGTGAACTCAAACAAAGGCGTGGATTCGCAGACTCTTCTGGACACGATTCTCGCCCTGCTTGATTTTCACAAGCAGCACGCGGGCTTGTTCACATACATCTCGATCATAAATTCCAGCGGCAACAACAGGATCCATTGGGGCAAGACCATCAGCAAGGTCCAGCCGATAATCCAGAACAATGAGCCGTTCTACGCCGAATTTAGAAACCGCGGCAAATCAATCAATTACGACGAGGAACTTATTATCCTCTTTTATTCTGTCCTTGAATATCTCCGAACACGTTTCTTCTTTCCGGTCCACGCGAATCTCAACTACGAGTTGATAAAGCCATCAAGAATCGATGCGCTGATTGAGTCCGGAAGAGGAAGCCGCCTGTTGCGCTCAATTCGCCGCAGGTACTTCAAGGATGAGTTGGTTCACCTCTGGAAGCTTCTGTATGCTTTTTTCGACAAATCCGAATCTGTCCGTTCAGGGAAAAGCCGTGAGGAAGCTCTGCTTGCCGGCAAGTTCGACCGTGTGTTTGAGGATATGGTGGACAGTCTGATAAGCGACGAGATATTCGCTGACCTGAAGGAGAACGAGGACGGAAAGGAGATCGATCATATTTATAAGGACAGGTCGCTTGTGGATGACAGCCAGATCTATTATATCGGTGACAGCAAGTATTATTTCTACGGATCCGATCTGGAGGATAAGTCCATCTACAAGCAATTCACCTATGCAAAGAACATCATTCAGCTCAACATCAACATATTCAATACTCCTACCTGCGCCCGCGATAAGAAAGAATGTGAGATTGTTGATAATGTCCGCTATCGTGACCCGTTGACTGAAGGTTACAATCCGACTCCGAACTTTTTTGTCCGTGGGTATGTGAGGGCAGAGGATTTGACTGACGGCCACGTGTGCTATACGGAGGACCGGCTATGTGAAAACAATCAGATTATTCCTGTGAACGCGCATTTTCCGAATCGTCCGTTTGATCGGGATACACTTGTCCTGCAGGCCTACAACATCAACTTTTTGTTTGTGCTTGCCTCCTACGTCTCAAATTCAGATGACACCAGTGTAAAGAAACGTCTCCACGACAGGTTCCGCACCGACCTGATGAAAGTCTATAATGCCAAATATGATTTTTTCCGCGTTACACCTACCGGGGATCTCAATGATTTCGTAAAGGCTCATTTTGAGGAATATATCGGCAAGATGTACCATACGGAGGGAGCGCCTTTCATCTGGTTCGCGTTCGACAAAGGGACAACCTCGCTTGATGCACTTCGCAAGGCTTTCTGCGAAGAGGCGTCAGTGGAGGCCGTTGCTTTGGGATAGAAGCTTGTTTGGAATGGTACAGGAGAAGGTGCTCTGGTGTACGAAAGGCAAATAGACTTGTCTTTGGTACAGGAAACTGGCTTCTGAGGTACGGAATCCTATTACTCATCAAGTGTTTTCCGGGCGAGTTCAAAGATTGCCGGGGAAAGGTGGCAGTAGCCGCCGGGATTCTTGTCGAGGTAGTTTTGGTGGTACTCCTCGGCTTTGTAGAAACAGCGGAGGGGCTGTAGCTCGACGGCGGATTTCCTGCCGGCTTTGTTCTCAAAGGAGCCGAGTACAGTTCCGATCACTTCCCTATCCTCACCGTTGTCGTAATAGACGCCGGTGCGGTACCTTGTGCCTTCGTCCTCACCTTGTTTGTTCAGGCTGAACGGGTCGATCATATTCAGGAATAGATTGACAAGACGCTCCAAAGACACTTTCTCGGGATCGTAGCGGACGTGGACGCATTCGGCGTGACCGGTCTCGTCGGTATAGACTTGTTTGTAGGTCGGGTCGGTTTCCCAACCGTTCGCGAAGCCGACTTCCGTGAAGACTACTCCGTCCACGAGTTTGAAAAACTTCTGTGCTCCCCAGAAGCAGCCGGCGGCGAACCAGATGTCTCTTTCCTTGCCGTAGAGCAAGGAGGTAACCTCCTCAAGATACTTTCTGTCAACTTCATCGAACGTGTTCAGATCCTTGCTGTCGATGTCAAGGACGGCGGCTATCCTGCCACGTTTCCAGCAAGGTACAACAATCTCGCTGCGGCTCTCGCTTGAGCAGGCTATGTGACCGGGGAACAGCTCGACATCGGGGACAATGACAGTGCGCTCCTCGTTCCATGATGTGCCACACACTCCCCTGCCCTTTGCGATGCGCATGCATGCCACAGGGCCTTGGAACGGCCCGAGCACAAGTTCCTCGGATGACGCCACACGGTAAAAACCTGTCCACCAGAAGCCGAACTCACTATTAAGCATCGCAACTATATTCGACATCCTCGCCACCTCGTCAGTCTCCCCGGCAAGAAGAGCCTGAATCTGAGGCAATAGCGCAAGATATTTTTCCTCTTTTGTCATATTCATTAATTTTTCAGGTAAAGATAATGTTTTTAGTTCAATAATAGTACAATGCTCCCAAGGGCACTCCGCAAGGTATAAAAATACCGGCACAGAATCATAATTCCACGCCTGCGTATTGTGTGCTGATATGCCGCCTATGTTCCCTAAAAGCATAGGCGGCATATTAACAAGCCTCTCACAATATTCTGTACAGGACATATATGCCGCCATATTTACAAAGCAGGGGAAATATTGGAGATCCAATGCAGTACGTCTGATTATATCCTGAATAAATTGATCCTTAACCGATTGCGAAGATATGTACGGCAATATGAATATACGGATATCAGAAAAATATATTGGATTTCTGATCAGAAAACTTATCTTTGTCAAGATCAAAACAGATAGTCCCAAATATGCTGTTGGCAAACTTCATCATAGTCGGAATTGTGATTCTTATGCTCATCACATTCTCCATCTTTATCCTCATCGGCAAAGGGGACGATCTTATCGCCGGCTACAACACAGCGAGCAAAGAGGAAAGGGCGAAATATGACATCGGAAGGCTGAGAAAAGTCAGCGGCTACGGTTTGCTGCTCACATGCTTACCGACCGGCCTGCTTCCTTTGGCCGAGATGTCCGACATAATATTTTGGTCATCAATGATTTCTATGATAATTATAGCTATCGTTGTCACGATACTGGCGAACACCTATGCAAGGCGATAAAAACAAACAATAATTGATATGAGGAATATGAAAACACGAAGGAATATTCTCACCGCTGTACTTATGCTGTCTGTTGTGGCGTGCCGGAATGATGAAAGCTGGACCAATGCCGAGAAGAGTCTCATAAAGGGTGATGGCGAAGCTATGCGCGTGCTGACGATTTATGACAAGGCGGACTCGCTGGTGCTGCGGACGGAGTGCTCCGGAATCAGCACGAAGGAACTGACGAGTGATGAATATAAGATCCTGGCTGAGAAGATGGTGGCCACAGTGACCTCTCCGGAACAGGATGGAGTCGGCATCGCCGGGCCGCAGGTGGGAATATCACGCCGTATCGTGGCGGTGCAGAGGTTCGATAAGGACGGTGAGCCGTTCGAGGTCTATCCGAACATCCAAATCACTTGTCACAGAGGTGAAAAGGCTCTTGGACCTGAAGGATGTCTCAGCATTCCTGGGAAGCGCGGCAATGTTGAGCGCTATCAGGACATCGACATCAACTACACCTCGCTCAAAACCTTGCGCGACACGACAGAAAGCATCAAAGGCTTCACCGCCGTGATCTTCCAGCACGAATGCGACCACCTCAACGGTATCCTCTACACCGACTATCTGGACGGCAACCAATAGCGTTTATATTCGCCATTCGTTTGATATAGAGACATTCATTATTCGATAATAGTTCGATAATAGTTACTAAAAGTTGCTATATTCAAAAAATATAGTCATCTTTGCAAGGAAAGTCTGAATGCCGTGGATCGTTTGGAGTTCCACAACGCGATATTGGTATAGTCGTACTGATGTCGCTTTTTTGTTTTTTCAAAAATATCCACCAAAGTATAGATAGAGAACTTGGATGGGGTTCTCATCCTGAATATGTTCTCTGACTAACGTTTTACTGAACTTGTATAACTTGGGAATATGATATGGTCATACGGCAAATGCTGTATGGCCTTTTTTTGCAATCAAAATTGTTACAATTATGGACACTCAAACTACAAAGGAGCTGTTGAATGCTCCGCAAAGAGGAGAAATCATCCTCTATCAGACTGCCGATGGCAGGACTAAGATCGATGTCAAACTTGAAAATGAGACGGTTTGGCTGACGCAGGCGCAGATTGCCGCATTAATGGGCACAAACGTGCCGGCAATATCAAAACACATCTCAAACATTTACAAACAGGGAGAATTGGACAAGGGTTCAACCATTTCCAAAATGGAAATAGTTCAATGTGAGGGGACACGACAAATCAGAAGAACTGTTGACCATTATAATCTGGATATGATCCTGTCGGTTGGTTATCGTGTCAACAGTAAGAATGCTACGCAGTTCCGTCGTTGGGCGAACTCCGTCCTAAAAGACTACCTTATCAAAGGCTACGCCGTCCGCAATGACCTTGCACAGCAGAAATACGATGATCTGAAGGCTCTTGTGGATGTGATGGGCCGCACTATGGGGTATCTTGACTCCACGGACGAAGAGCAGATCAAGAGCATATTCGATGTAGTGAAGGACTACACTTATGCTTTGGACACGCTTGATAGCTACGACTATCAGACGTTGGGAGTAAAATCAACCACAAAAGAGTGCTTTCACGCCTCTTACGAGAATGCGATGGCGGTCATCAACGACCTGAAAGTCAAGTTCGGAGGAAGCGAGCTTTTCGGACACGAAAAGGACGAATCCTTCCACAGTTCAATCGGTCAGATATACCAGACTTGGGATGGAGTTGACCTATACCCGTCAGTGGAGGAGAAAGCGGCTATGCTGTTGTATCTTGTTGTCAAGAATCATTCATTCTCCGATGGCAACAAACGCATTGCCGCCACACTGTTCCTCTGGTTTATGGAAAACAACAGGATCCTTTATGCTCCGGATGGACACAAACGTATCGCTGACAATGCCTTGGTAGCATTGACTTTGATGATCGCTGAAAGCAAGACAGATGAAATGGATACGATGGTAAAGGTTGTTGTAAACTTGATCAATGGCGACAACAAGTAAAATGAATATTCAGAGGGGAATATTACCAGATGCGGACCCTGTCCTCTGGTTTGACGTAGAGGGAGTCGGTCGGCTGGATGCCGAAGGCGTCGTAGGCGACATTCAAACAACCGTGATCGGCGATGTCTTTGATCAGTCCAGCGAGAGCCTTAACATTCTCGTCGCTGACTTTTGTCACGGTTCCCCACATAGGGTACTCAAGCGGCTGGGAGTTCAAGTCGGCCTAATGACCGGTCGCGTATTTGGCGAAGTCGTCTCCAGGACGCGCAGTGGTGTCCATGTAGGCGTAATTGATTCCGGCGGTCTTGGCCGGTTGGTTGCAGCAGGCTCACGCGATGGCCAGACAGCCGCAAAGTAACAAAAATGACTTTTTCATATTCATTGATGCAATTTGAACTTTCCAGACGCAAAGATACGGCGGAAAAAGTTATTCCTCATCTATGAATATGTGGGCAATGGTAGTTGATAATACTTTGAATATTAATTAAATCAGACAACCTACTTCCTGCGTCTGAAATAAAGGATATAAAACACAACCAGAGACACAACAAACGTAGCAAGTCCGATGGCGCGGTTCCAAGAGTCAGGCAGCCCGAGCCCGATCTTTGCCACGCAGATGTAGGTCGTGCAGACAGCCGTCATAAACGCCGCCGGAATCATCGTGATCAGATAAGTCAGCCCCTTCATGAACTTCACCAGATAAGCAGTCGCGGTCCACAACATAAACACGGCAAGAGTCTGGTTCGCCCATCCGAAATACCTCCAGATGACATTGAACCCGTTCTCATCGGCGATGTTGTACCAAAGCAACACCCCAGCGATCAAAAACAGCGGAATGCTGATCATAAGCCGGTTGGCGACCGGTTTCTGATTCAGATGCAGGAAATCCGCCACGATCAGGCGTGCGCTTCTGAACGCTGTGTCCCCGCTCGTGATAGGAGCGGCGACCACACCAAGGATGGCCAGAATGCCACCTAAAACGCCAAGCCAACCTTTGGAAACCTTGACAACCACATCCGGAGCCGCGGCGGAAACAGTCGCACCGACCTCAGCGGCACCACCATCAAAGAAGAACCACGATGAAACGGTCGCCCAGATCAACGCCACAATGCCCTCAGTGATCATCGCGCCGTAAAACACCGGCCTGCCAAGTCGCTCGTCAGTCAGGCACCTGGCCATCATCGGACTCTGCGTGGCGTGGAAACCGCTCACCGCGCCACAAGCGATGGTGATGAAAAGGCACGGGAATATCGGCTGGCCGCTCAGAAGCCCCTTCGACTCACCTAGATTGCCAAGCCCGTCCCAAAGCTCCGGAAGCGAAGGCCATTTGACAAACAGGCAGACCATCAGAGCCAAAGCCATAAAAATCAGCGCGAAAGCGAAAACCGGATATATCCGTCCGATGATCTTGTCGATCGGCATCAGCGTGGCAAGAAGATAATAAAGGAATATCACCCCGACCCATATCATAATCGATATGCGGTCTCCATCCCCCGCGATGTCTCCGAGAATCAACGCTGGGCTGAACACGAACACCGTTCCCACAAGCATCAGCACAATGATGGAGAACGCCAGAATGAAAGTCTTTGTGCCTTTCCCGAGATATTCCCCGACCAGGTCAGGCAGTCCCGCTCCCCCGTTCCTTATGGAGAGCATTCCGGTCATATAGTCGTGCACTGCACCGGCGAAAATGCAGCCCAGAACAATCCACAGGTAGGCTGACGGTCCGAACTTGGCTCCCATAATGGCACCGAAGATAGGTCCCGTTCCCGCGATATTCAGAAACTGAATCATATAGACCTTCCACGCCGGCATTGGAATATAATCCACCCCGTCCGCCTTGGTGATGGCTGGTGTCTTACGGGTCGGATCCGCCCCGAACCTTCGCTCCACGAACTTACCATAAAGAATATACCCGACCACAAGGGCCGCGAGACTGATCAAAAAAGAAAACATAATCCCAGTTATTAGTGACTTTCAATAGTTGCCGCAAATTTACACAATAAAACGAATATGCCGTATCAATACATTCATGAAATTTTCTTTCCGTCAATATGTCAGCCTTCCGGAAGTAGCCTGATTTTTGAATTATTCGCACCGTGACTTTTAATGAATATTATATTATGAAATTCGTGGAATATCCTGAAGATAAGAAGACTGACTCTCCAAAGGAGACGGAAGGGCAGACCCGTGGAGGATGGTTTCCAAACGGGAACATATTCTGGACTATGGTGCTGATGTTCGCCTTTCTGGCATTGATCAACACATTCCTGTTTCCGGGAAGCAGGGGCAGCAGCGTGGTCGAGACTGACTATGGGACGTTCATCTCCGACGTGGATAAAGGTTTGGTCTATGACGTTGTGATTGATGGAGATAAGGTGTTATATTCAAAGAGTGCTCCGCTCACATATCAGGAAAAGCTCAAAGGGCAGAGAGACACGACCTATGTCACCGGCGCGGTCACGGATCCCGATTTCGTGAGCCGCCTGTCAACGGCCCCGAGTCCCAACAAGGACGGCAAGATCCGTTTTGTGAAGAAACTCAACCGCGAACGCTCCCCTCTTCTGGATTTCATCCTTTGGTGGGTGCTTCCGGGTATGCTGATGTACTGGCTTCTGAGCTCGGCTATGAGGCGTGTCGGCAGCAATATGGCCAAAGGTGGCGGAATGGGTAATTTTATGCAGTTCGGACAAAGTGGCGCTAAAGTCTATGCCGAGAATGACATAAAGACACGTTTCTCGGATGTCGCCGGGCAGGACGAGGCCAAGGACGGGCTTATGGAAGTCGTGGATTTCTTGCACAATCCCGCAAAATATAACGAGGTCGGTGCCCACTTGCCTAAAGGGGTCCTTCTGGTCGGGCCTCCGGGAACCGGCAAGACATTGATCGCAAGGGCCGTGGCCGGAGAAGCCGGTGTCCCGTTCTTCTCGATGTCCGGATCAGAGTTCGTCCAGATGTTCGTGGGAATGGGCGCCGCGAAGGTTCGTGACCTGTTCAGCCAGGCACAGGCAAAGGCTCCGTGCATCGTCTTTATCGATGAGATCGACGCTATCGGAAAGAGCCGTGAGAACAACATCGGAGGCGGCAACGATGAGCGTGAGCAGACTCTCAACCAATTGCTTACGGAGATGGACGGCTTTGACGGGGACAAGGGTGTGATCATCCTTGCCGCGACCAACAGGCCGGACAGTCTGGACAAGGCTCTTCTCCGTCCGGGACGCTTCGACAGGCGTGTCCAGATGGAACTTCCTGACCTGCAAGGCAGAAAGGCAATCCTTCAGGTTCATCTGAAGAATATCAAGCACGAAGACATAGATCTGGATCTCATCGGACGCGCGACTGCCGGCTCTTCGGGAGCGGAACTGGCGAACATCGTCAACGAGGCCGCTTTGAGAGCTGTGCGTCTCGGCAAGAAAGCCGCCACGACCGAAGATCTTGAGGAAAGTGTCGAGGTCGTTATGGCCGGCGAGCAGAGAAAGAACGCCGTTATCTCAGCCGAGGAGAAAAAGATCATCGCCTACCACGAGATCGGACACGCTATGGTGGCCGCCGCGCAGAGCAATTCCGCCCCGGTTCAGAAAATCACGATCATTCCGAGAACTTCCGGAGCGCTCGGCTACACGATGCAGGTGGACGAGGGCGAGAAGTTCCTCTACAGCAAGGAATATCTTCTTAACCGTCTCGCCACCCTGACCGGTGGACGTGTCGCGGAGGAGATCATCTGCCACACCTGCACGACCGGAGCGTCGAACGACATCGAAAAGGCCACACAGATGGCCAGGGCTATGATCACGACCTACGGAATGAGCGACAAGTACGGAATGATGGCCCTTGAGACCAAAGGCAACTCCTACCTTGGCGGATCATCTCAGTTGGCCTGCTCGGACGAGACTGCCGCTGACATCGACACCGAAGTCCGCGAGATGATCGCCGCCGCCAAGAAAAAAGCCACCGACATCATCACCGCCAACATCGACAAGATGCACAAAAGCGCGCGGTACCTCCTCGAAAAAGAGACCATCACCGGTGAAGAGTTTATGAATATCTTCAACGGAGCGTAGTCCCTGGCATTTAATGCGCGGATTCGACTGCAAACACGACAGATTATCAGTCCAAAAGCAGGAATCCTGACCAGTAGTAAGGATCTGGATAACGCTGCCGTACGGTTTGGCGGGCTTTACGGAATGCATCATGGATGTCGCAGCCGTTGCGTACTACAGCCTTGTAGAACTCAGCCATAAAAAGCGAGGAAGCAACGTCGCTGGCCTCACCGACGTTGACAAGAAGGTAGCGGACACCGGCTTTCTTGAACGCCCTTTGAAGACCGTAGATTCCTTCGGGAGTCGCATGACCGAGACCGGTCTCGCAGGCGGACAAGTTCTGTTCCTTGCCGCGACTCAGCCGCGGAAAGTTTCCGTTCTTGTGTCAGCGGTTCATCCACGTCCAATCCTTTCGGATCGTCACTTATATTGATGGACGAAATGAGTCTGTTCTATCTCCTAATGTGAAAAAATATATGAAGATTCGAGGAGGAACAGTGTCAATCCTCCTCGATGATGTTCTCTGGCTCCCAGATGCGGTCCATAATGTCCAGAGCGACGGTGATTCCGGACTCTGCCGCCGAGGAGAGGAGATCGTAATAGAGGGTTTTGTCATCGATAAACTCTTCGGGGTCGTTGTTCGTCGCGGCGGAGCCTATCCATTCCCAGGCATATTCATTCCCTGGGACGAGGGCGCCACATTCGATCCCTTCCAGAAGGATATTCTTGTATAGTCCCATACGGGTGATCAGGCCGGTGTTCCAATCATTGCTTGCAGCCAGCAGAGCCTTCATAGGGTACAGTTCGATGTCGCCGTCCGCAATGGCCGCGTTGATTTGCTCGAGTACTTTCCGCTCGGATTCTGTTGTGGAACTGAAATCGCCATCGCCATGCTTCTTCGCGATGCTTTCCAATAGGTCAAATGTGGAATCAGGCAGCATATCAAGTGGTAAACATTTTTGTTATACGAATAAACATATTTGTTTTATTGACTGCAAGCATTGACTTTACCGCACTCTAGAAAAGAATGAGAGGAAATAGAGACTTTAATGGGCCTGTAGTCTTTCGCGGTGGCCGTGAACGGGTTCCGCACAAAGGTTTGAGGGTTCATCGCGATGAGCGGAAACCAGCTTCCCTGAATCTGTATCATCAAAGAATGGCCTGGAAGGAAGTAATGATCTATATCGCACATCGTGAAGTCCACGCTGACGACTTTTCCTGCCTTAACAGCCTTTGCCTTGCTGAATCCGTCACGGTAACGGAGCGGCATCACATCACCTCTGACAAGCATCTGATAACCATCGGGGCGGACATCAATCAACTTGACGACAATGTCCGCATCCATATTCTTTGAATATGCCCCGTCCGGCAGGTCGAGCCTCAATTCCATGTGCGCCTTTACCGGACCTGCAAGATGCAACGTGTCTGAAAGTACATTTCCTGAATATGTAAGGACATCCTCCCGTGCTGACGCGAAACTCTGATCGGCCGTCATGTAGGCGCGGTCACGTCCATTGGATTTTACATCCATATACGGGACAGGGTTCGTTGGATCTGACGTGAATGTCCTGAAAGCCAGTACGTCAGGCAATCCTGACATATTCAAGGAATCAGCACCTGAAAAGAATATTCTGATAGGCTCCGCATCTGACGGAGGCCATGAGGAATATGTCTTCCAAAGTGTCGAAGATGGTACACCTTCCATTTTTGATTTCAGAGTCTCACCGGATGGTAGAATATTCACCCTCGCAGGCATATTCCCTTTTCCTTCAAGGTAATATGTAAAGAAAGGATACTCAATGTCATCCAAGTAATATTCCCCGGACGCCTCTCCGAACCACGCTCCGGAAAGGTGATTCGCCTTGCGGTTCTTCCATCCCCCGTGGTACCACGGCCCCACGGCCAGATAAAGGTTGCATTCCGGAGACAATCCGCGGATCTCGTTGTAGGTCTCGAACGCGCCGTAGCAGTCCTCGGCATCGTAGAAACCACCGGTGACAAGAACCGCAGGCTTGATGTCCTTCAGATGCCGGCCGGGATTCCGGTCTTTCCAGAATCTGTCGTAATCCGGATGTGAGACCATGCTGTTCCAGAACGCCAAGGTGTCGCCGAAGTACGCCGAAAGGTCGGCCATCGGCCTGCCAAGGAAATATTCATAGAGATCGGTGTCGATATTCACCAATTTAGACAGGCCTTTAGTCGAAGGTGCTTTCCGCGTTCTGTACATCGACGAGCCGAAACGGTAGCAGTCCGCAAGGCAGAGCGCGCCATTGTGGTGGGCGTCATCCCCCATGAACCAGTCTGTCACAGGGGCTTGCGGTGAGACAGCCTTGATCGCGGGATGGCGGGAAAGGGCAGCCATCGTGGCGTAAAAGCCAGGATACGAGGTTCCTTTCACACCGATGTTTCCGTTGTTGTCAGTGTTGGCAAGGAGCCATTCTACCGTGTCGTAAGTGTCCGTGGCTTCGTCAACAATGCACCCTTTCGCCGTACCTCCAGCCATGCCGCCAAGATGCGGACGGATGTTCTCGAAATCTCCTTCACTCAGGAAGGTGCCACGGACGTTCTGCAAGACAATAACATAGCCATCCGCGGCGTAGTTGAGCAAGTCATCCCAGATGCCGGATGAATATGTCTGTTTGCCTGGCAGAGGTTCCTCCCCCGCCTCAAATCCGTAAGGTTTGAGCGAATAGGGAGTGCGCACAAGCATCACTGGTTTGGCATCGACCGCCGAGACAGGTTCATAGACAGCGGTGTAGAGTCTGACCCCATCCCGCATCGGGATCATCACCTCTCTTTTTGTGTAATTGTCTTTAAGCCATTTCACCGTGACGTTCTTTCCGTTCTGGGCCATGAGGCTGACAGAAAACGTCACAAACAGAAGCAAGGAGAGAAATCTTCTCATCTTTCAATTGTTATTTAACCCGTATCCTCTTCCCGATGCGAAGTGTGGTTTTCACTGACATCCCGTTGAGCCTGCATAACGCAGAGACCGAGGTCTTGTACCTTAACGCGATTGACGAAAGAGTGTCGCCGGACTTGATTGTGTGGTATTTCGCCTCCGGAGCAGGTGTGTCATTCTCCACCAACGCCTGCCGAGGAGGATCCGTCCTGGACGGAATGCGATGCGACACATGCTTGATCGCTGACCAAGTGCCGGACGGAGAGAGGACAATGCTGGCTGTGTCCTTAGGGACGTTCAGAGATCCATCGTCCCCGATGACCATCCAACGCCCGTCCGCCATAAGCAGGACACGCATGTCACCTTCCTGCAGCCGCAAGGTGTCCCTGACATCAATGACCGTGTTTTCAGGCAAGGCTTCCATCACCTTCTCATCTTTATGGCTTACAAAATCAGGAAGGATTCTTCTCGCTCCAAGGAACCTGGATGAGTAATATTTCTCAGTGATGTGCGAGATCTGAATCCCACCTTTCACCGCCGCATGGATGAAAGTGAAATCCCTGCCCGAACTGTCAAGCTCTATGAATATCCCGATGTGGCCGACCCTGCTGGCGTTGCGTCGCGCCGCGAACACTACCAGATCTCCTTTTTGAAAGTTGGACCACGAGCCGCTCACTTCCCTTCCTTGCTTTGATTGGCCTACGGAAGAACGCTCCAGGTCATAGCCGAACTTCTTGTACAAATACTTTGTGAATCCAGTACAATCGAAGGCCCTCGGTCCGCTGCCGCCATAGCGGTATGGTGTGCCAATCATCTTCATTCCTTCCTCCACGAGGATGTCCGCCAGTTTTTCAGTTGACACCGTGATCGAATCCTCGACCTCGGACATGACGTTATGGGCATTGGCCGCGACCGAGATCATCACGGCGATCGCCACAAGCACTGTTCTTATTGCGTTTCTCATTTATATTCAATTCTGTATATGTCCACAGCATTGCCACCGCCACTGCTGTTGCCCTGGGAGGTCGAGAAAAGATAGTGCCCGTCCCGCGTTATCGCCAACCCGACAGGATACGAATCCGCGCGGACGGATCCGATCATGGACATGGTCTTTGTCTCCACAACAGCGATTCTGCTGGAAAAATTGCATGCCGCGAAGATGAACCGTCCGTCTGGCGAAGCTACTATCGTTCTCGCGCCCGGAAACACCTTGCAGCTTTCCCAACCGTTGATTCTGGCGGTTTTACTTTTCCCATCAAGTTCAGCTATGGCCGAATAGACACTTGTCATTTCTGTCCTTTGGACATAGCCTGCGGTGTTGATGCTTGCATAAAGGTAGCCGTCCTTGCAAATTAAATGCCTGACGTTCGGCTTCAAGCCTACAATCCTCCCCAGATACGAAGAGGCCTCAAGATCTATCACGGCGATTCCACCGGCACCGCCCATACAACCGACCAGAAGATACCTGTTGTCAGGTGTGAACAGGGTTCCCCTCAGGCAGTGCCCGCTGCCATTGTCCCTGTTGACCGGCTCTGTCCTGCTATAATCAAGGGATAATTTACTACCGATCACATAGTTGGAGATGTAATGCCAATCCTCAGGCCTGTCACTTGAGATGTCCATGACACCGACCGTGTTGTCTCCCCAATGAGTGACCGCCAATCTCGTTTCGTCATCCGACACGGCGATCATCTTAGGGAGCGGCCCAGTCTCGAACATCCGGATAATCGTGTCCCTTTCCGTGTCCAAGACGGCGACAGCGGAAGGTTCTTGCGCATTGATGTCGTAACTTCTTCGGTAATAGGTTATCCACAAATATTTACCTTTGTGGGAGAAAGCCGATTCGACTGGTTTCCCCGAGAATGTCCGAGGATTCCTGCGCTTGTCCTTGAATGTGTAATAGCCGCTTTCATCAGCCCACAACTCCTTGTCCGAACCATCAAACCGATGATGGACAGTTTTGATTTTCTTTCCGGTAGGAACCTCAAAGACAACAGTCCTCATGCCCTCCAGAGAATTGACGTAGAACTTAGAGCCATCAGGATGGATGGTCACCGATTTCGGAGAGCGGATGTCTGTGTCACGCGTCTTATGGTCAGAACAATAATTCTGTCTTTTCTGGACCAAAGTCACTTTAATATCCTTTGTTTCAAGGCATTCAGACAAACATGCCGGATGCGTGATACCGTCCCCGCAAATGGCGGGAACAACATGCATCAATAAAACACCGGCGAGCGTTAATGCATAGTGAGTGTGCTTTTCAATCATCAGCAGGTAGAATCGGTTATAATTATGTGTCATTAAAATTATTCGCAATATATGAAAAATAAGTAAAACCTCAGCATAAATATTCAAAATATTGCCGTAGTTTTGCAAAATCCAAACATTGAGAAAAATTCACAATTATGTTTTTGATACAGTTGATGATAGTGCTTCTGGCTCTTTATGTCGGCTCACGGTACGGAAGCCTGGCATTGGGAGCGATTTCCGGAACAGGCCTCGCCGCAAGCGCATGCTCCTATAAAAGAGGCTTGGACCTTGGCAAGGACCCTGCGTTCCAGGCAAGGCTGAAAGACCCGGAGATGTATGAATATATGTACGGTAGCACAGCGACATCCCTCGGAAAGGAAATCTCCGCGTCAGCGAAACGCGCGGTCTATATATTCCTTGCCTCAATCGCCGTCATCGTGCTGTTCGCGTCATGCCAAAGGTTGCTCCCTTCCTACGAGGACGGCAGCCGGTTGAAAATGAATATAGTCATTCAGATTGTGATGCTTACAGCCGCCGCGCTGATGGTCATAGTCAGCAAGGCTTCACCGAAAAAGGCTGTAGCCGGTTCGGTTCTGATCAATTCACAAAGTGCGGTGGTCGTGGCGATGCTGCCGCTGGCATATTCATTGGGCATCCCGGGACCTGTGCTTTTGGGTGTACTGCCAAGCGTCTATGGCTATTTCTTCATACCGAACTATCCTTCGGACATCGCTACGGTCAACTTCGACCGCAGCGGAACGACCGTGATCGGGAAATATCTTCTGAACCACAGCTTTATGATGCCGGGACTGGTCAGTGTGGCAGTGTCCACAATCGTGGCCAGCATTATTTCCGGTTTGATCTTTTAAATGAATCTGCCGGTGGCGCTGTCCTTTGCCTCACGGATTTGATCCGGGCTACCGGTCGCGACAATACGGCCACCTTCGGCACCACCTCCCGGTCCCATGTCGATGATGTAGTCGGCGTTGCGGATGACATCCAGATCGTGCTCGATGACTATGACGGTGGCTCCGTGATCGATAAGGCTTTGGAAGACATTAAGAAGGGTCATGACATCGGATGGATGGAGGCCGATGGTCGGCTCGTCGAACACAAAGACGGAGTCGCTCTGTCCCCTGCCCATCTCGCTGGCCAGTTTAAGTCGCTGGGCCTCACCGCCGGACAGGCTCGGGGTCTCTTCTCCCAATGTCAGATAGCCAAGGCCGAGATCACGCAGGACTCTGAGACGCTGACTGATGAGTTTCAAATCAGCGCAAGCGTCAAGGGCGGAATTGATGTCCATATCCATCAGCTCTGGAAGCGAATGGAACTCTCCTGCCGCATTCTCCCTCCGGATGCTTCCCGCCGCTTTTGAATATCTTGACCCACGGCAGTCGGGGCACGGAATGTCCACATCCGGAAGGAACTGCACGTCAAGGCTTATCACACCCGTGCCGTCACAGGTCGGGCAACGGAGCTTGCCGGTGTTGTAGGAGAAATCCCCGTCCTTGTAGCCGTGCTTTTTCGCGTCCGGAGTCTTGGCGAAGACTTTCCTTAACTCATCGTGCACGTTGGCATAAGTCGCCACCGTAGAGCGAACGTTAATGCCTATCGGTGAAGCATCTATGAGTTTTACCTGACGTATTCCTTCAGCGTCCATAGACTTCACGTGCCGTGGCAGCTCACGACCTGAGACCTTAGATTGAAGCGCAGGGATCAGGCTTTCAAGCACCATCGTGGTCTTGCCGGAGCCGGATACACCTGTGACAACCGTCAGCCTGCCTTTAGGGATCTCCACCTTCAGCGGCTTGACCGTATGGATGGCATCGGTAACCATCGTTATCTTTCCATCAATGAATATGTCAGAGTCTTTTATCTGTTGTCTTACCTTAAGAGGATTCTTGCCAGAAAGGGAAGGACCTATCCTTGAATATTCATTGGCCTCGATGTCGCCTATCGTGCCCTGAGCTATCACTGTACCGCCGCTTGAGCCGGCACCGGGCCCCATCTCGATCATCCAGTCGGATTTCGTGAGGATCTGCGTGTCGTGGTCAACCAGAATGACGGAGTTTCCATCCGCTATCAAGTCCTCCATCACGCCGCAGAGGCCAATTATATTCGATGGATGCAGACCGATCGAAGGTTCGTCCAGAACATACAGGACTCCCGTTGTTCGATTTCTTACGGCTCTGGCCAGCTGCATTCTCTGACGTTCTCCGGTCGATAGAGTAGCCGCTGAGCGGTCCAGTGAAAGATAGCCTATTCCCAAGTCCATCAGTCGTTTGGCCGTGTCCAAGAACGATTCGCAGATGCTTTCTGCCATGGGCCTCATCTCCTCCGGAAGCGAAGCCGGAACGCCTTTGACCCATTCCACAATCTCGGTCAGGGTCATCGTGCAGGCCTCAGCCAATGATATTCCTCTAAGCTTCGGTGCCCTTGCCGCATCGGAAAGCCTTGTGCCTCCGCAGTCCGGACAGACATCCAATCTTAGGAACTTCTCGACACGCTTCATCCCCTTCTCGTCCTTGACCTTGGCAAGTGCGTTCTCCACCGTGTAGGTCGCGTTATAGAATGTGAAATCCAGTTCGGCGGCGTCATTGGAGTTCTTCGCCTTGTAGAGAATGTGTTTTTTCTCCGCCGGACCGTGAAGGACGATGTCTTTTTCCTTGTCAGTCAGATCCTTGAACGGGACATCTGTGCGCACCCCCATCGCTCGGCAGACATCTTTCATCAGAGACCACATCAGCGTGTTCCAAGGAGCCACAGCCCCTTCGTCAATCGTGAGGTTCTCGTCCGGGACAAGCGTGGATTCATCCACAGTTCGTACTGTTCCGGTTCCGTCGCATTTACGGCACGCTCCTTGGCTGTTGAACGACAGTTCCTCAGCCGATGGCGCGTAGAAATGCTCTCCGCACGCAGGGCAGACAAGCTCCTTTCCAGCCGCCACCAGCAAAGATGGCTCGACATAGTGACCATTCGGACATCTGTGACTCGCCAGTCTTGAGAACATAAGCCTAAGGCTGTTAAGAAGTTCCGTGCCTGTACCGAAAGTACTGCGTATGCCCGGAATCCCCGGTCTCTGATGAAGCGCGAGAGCCGCAGGGACATATAGCACCTCGTCCACGTCAGCCTTCGCCGCCTGTGTCATCCTCCTTCTTGTGTAAGTCGAAAGAGACTCAAGGTAACGTCTTGATCCTTCTGAATATAGCACCCCAAGCGCCAGCGAGGACTTCCCGGACCCGGACACCCCGGCGATCCCTACGATCTTCCCCAGCGGAATGTCCACATCCACATTCTTCAGGTTGTGCACCCTCGCGCCACGCACCAAAATTCTGTCCGGTTGATTCTTATTCATTGTCAATGAACATCTTAGTAAGTTCCTCAAAAGAGTCAAGGCGGGTGATGTTCGGATGCTCAAACTCCTCCGTCACCTCGTGCCTCCACATAGTGTGGAAAGGAATATGTATGCCGTAGCCCCCGATCTCGATTATCGGCTGGATGTCGGACTTGAAGGAGTTACCGACCACAGCGATCTGTGACGGTGCGACCTGCTCCACATTGCAGATGTCAAGATATTCCTTGATTCCCTTTTTGGTGACGACGATAACCCGGTAGAAGTATTTGTCAAGCCCAGAGCGTTTGATTTTGTTCTGCTGATCCAGCATATCCCCTTTTGTCATCAGTATCAAGCGGTAACGACCGGTCTTGTCCAGAGCGTCAAGCGTCCGCGCCACCCCCGGAAGCGGTGTCGCAGGAAGGCTGAGCAATGACTTCGCGCTCAATAATATTCGTGAAAGATTCTCGCCCGGCACCTTGCTGTCAGACACCCTCAAAGCCGTCTCCATCATCGAGATGCAGACCGCCTTCGCACCATAGCCCAGAATCGGCATATTCGCCGATTCAGTCTTGTATAGCTCCTCAGACAGTTCCTCCGCCGTCCCATATTCCTTCAACTCCTCCGTGAACACGTCCTCCGCCCTGTCAAAGTACGTCTGGTTGTCCCACAGTGTGTCGTCCGCATCGAAGATTATCACCTTGACCTTATCTTTCATCATTCATCACATTTTAGGTTCAAAATTAGCGAAAAGAATCCTAACCGCAATCTACCTGTAATCCGATTCCGCCCAGAGATTCCAAGGCTTTTCAGGAACATAGTACTCTTTGATGCCGTAGTCGATGTTGGCCTTGCGGGCCTGGCTCAACTGGTGACGGCGGTGGATGCGGTACGTCCTTCCGTCTTTGATGAAGTAAGCACCCGTCTGGTGAAAACGGAACGGAACCTCTTTGGCGACGCATTGCGAACGCAGATTCAGAATCCAATCGAAATCACAAGGCCTCGCCCCCACTCCGGACTCTCCGCTCACACTTACCTCCTCGATCGTGTCATCCAGCCATCGTGAGATGTCCATCCGCTCAAGCATCGGCGCCACAATGATCGACTTATGCCTTATCGGAAGTTCCTTGAATATGGGAAGCCGACGCTCGGCCATAGCCTGGTTCTCCACCGTGCAGCCGGTGATGACATTCTCGTACCCGTCGCCCCAGTCCGGAGGCAGACACCGTTCCAGACGGTCAATCCGTTTTGTAAAGAAATAGAACATACAGTCGCTCCGAAAGCGCATCATTTCCCAACACTCCGGCCTCCACGGATCCGCGTCCTCCAGCAGGAAATCCGAAGTGAAGCACGTGAAGACAATCTTGCCGGAAGGAATCTTGAAAGTCTTGTCACGCTTTCTTTTGACCGGCAGATTGAACGCCGCCGTCTTGCGCGCAAGATTGCTAGCGATCTCGCTCCCGTACATCTCGTCCTGCCGATAGACATAGCAGAACCTGCAGCCCGGACTCACCTTAGTGCACCCGTGCCACGGATTCCAATCCGCGAATATGCTCCACTCCTCCGCCATTAATGAATATACCAGTTTGGCAGCATCGCTTGTTTCAAAACTCTCGTCATTCACGCAAACGACCAGAAGTCCGTGGAGGCTTACTGGCTGACAATAAAGGCTTCACCATAGCTTCCTCTCTGGTTTGATACCGCTAAGAATACCGGTCGCTGAGCCTGTCGAAGCGACTCCTGTGAACAACAATGATTATCCTTGTCCTAGCCACCGTGGTGTCTAATTACATATAAATCAACAAAATAAATAACCTCCTTTAGTTCAGACTGATGTGTTAATCACTGTTCTTCAATCACTTGCCTTACACGCCCAATCAATATATGTGTCGATACCCCCTGAGCCAGACAACTCTCAGTATCGGTTTCTGAACCTCATCTGAAGTTCGTCCATTCTTGCCAATAGTTCATCAAAAGGAACCGATTGCCCATAAATCATTGTCCTGCGCATTGCCTCATAATCTGTTTTCCAAGCATCCTTGATATTTGCCGGAGGAAGTAGGACAATACGGCCTCGAATATCAGGTGTGTAATCGACATCTTTCATATGAGTAAAGACTTCCCTATGATGATGGATTGTATTCCATAGGTCGTCATCCGTGATGGCTGATTTTGCGAAGTCACAATCCATCATTCTTTCTAGGTCATACAGGTGGCGTGACTTTCTGTCCACTCTCGCACCGGCATCCGTGGAGAACAATTCATGTATCAGGTATGCCTTTTCAAGAAAAGTCTTCTCCGGGACTGCTGTTGGAATATCCACGTCCTGCACGGAAGTCTCTATCGCAGTAGCCAAACTTACAAGGCTGTTCACTTTTCTGCATTCATACGGTTCAAACAGTGAGCGCGAGCCTATTTCAAGCATTACGACCGGCTTCACATATCCGGCTGCGATGGGCATCAGAGGTGTGTATTTCACGAATATCTTTCTTGGTTCCGGATATGTCCTGTCCCCTTCGCCGTCTTCTTCCGGCTTCACCTCGCACCATTGCAGAAGCCCAGACGCCTCGAGCACTTTGGTCAAGTCTGCCGCCACTTGTTCTTTAACGAACAATGACGATTCTTTACGGAGCGTCTTTATCTGTTTGACTGTAAGATCTCCTTCAAGACCGAACTGGCTGCGGTCAATGGCCAGGTCTATGTCTTCCGAAAATCGTTCTATCCTGTTCCAGACTTTGCTCAGCGAAGTTCCGCCCTTAAAGACGAATTTATCGGCATACGGCAGGGAGAATACGCATTGAAGGATTGCCGTTACCCATAGGTCCTTTTCAACGGATTCCACGGGCAGTCCTATTTTGATTGATGCCTGCTGAAGAACGATGCGTTTCTGGTCCTCGCTTAGATTCCAATAGTTATTCATACGCTTCTCTGATTATTGATGCTATCCAGTCCGGCATCAGTTTTATATCTTGTAATATGATGTCTTTTGGTTCATTGGACAATAATGACTTGATATGGTCTTTATCTTCATCGGTGACATTGTCCTGACCGATTTCCTTCAATGCGGAATTTATAAGCAATGCGAGTTGGTTCTTGAATGCGAGATTTTTGGGTGCAACGTGCTTGAAAAGTATTCCTCTATTGCCGTTTATTACCACTTTTCTGGGCGAGCCGTCGGTCAGATATACGATGTTCATCGGAACCTGCGTTGATAGCCCAAGGCGGTTCATCGCATATATGCCGGCCGGGACTATTCTCGCCTTGTCTCTTTTTGCTATTGCCTGGGCAATCTCCTCGTAAGTCGGATACAGTGTTCCGAGCCCAAGTTCCTTGTCAATTTTGGGATAGCAGTAGATGCCTCTTGCGACCCTGATGATGGTGCCCACATTCGTCATTCGCTCCAAGGCCTTGAGTACAGCAGATCTCTCCCCTACCTTTGAAAAATCGGAAGGGAAAAACAACGCTCCCCTCCCGCATTTCTTTATAGAGTTAGTAATTATATTTTCAATGCTTTGTACCATTATTACCATTATATATTGTCGCAAAAATACGTTTTTTTTGCGACAATATAATGATTTGAGTATTGTTTTATCGAAAGAGGTCTATATAACGCCTGATCTTTACATTACACCCAACGAATTGCCACCATAAATACAATGGGCGCCATCGCCATAACAAAGCCCGTCCACCTACAAAGAAAAGCTTTGATGCTCCAATATTTCATTTGACCTTTTCTGTACAAAAGAATCATCCAAACTAAAAACCAGATGAATGACAGGCCCATTATTAAGAACATGCAATTGAGAAATGCCACATTATAATACAGTTCCACATAGTACCAATTAGCGAGACCTTCCAACATCATAAGGAACAAAAAAGCGAAACTGCTTAAGACAAATGTCAAGACTATCAAAGAATATGAAATCCATCCTGTTTTACCTTTCCTATATTTCAGCACAGCAATCAGAGCCAATATGGTGGATATGATAAACAAATAAATTGCAGATAAAAAGCAAAGGAATTGTGGCTAAATAAGCGTGACCAGCTCCCCTGCCGTAGTCCCAATTCATAATTAGCGGAGAAGGAGACCAAACATAGACAACCAATATGACAAGCAACAACCCAGCCAGCACAAAGCCGCTTCCTAAGCACCAACGCATAAATGCTTTCGAGAACTCAGAATGCTCCACTAATTTCGTTTGAGTTTTCTCTGTAAATGTAGATTGTGTCATATGTACCACCTGTAGCGGAATGAAATGTACCGCCTGGGTGACAATGCTCCGAAATCATACGTGGTTCACCGGAGGCTTACGATAATTTGGCCTTTTGAACTAAAAACCAATATGCCCGGAATGTTGGAAATATAAAAAAATAGAACTATCTATTACGCGCAATATCTGCAATCTTCTCAGCAACTTCTTTTTCTATATCATTCATATTCCTTTTGATCTCTTCATTAATTTTCGAAGCATATTCATATTGACCGTGGGCAATGCATAAAGAGTATACACTCTCTAGAAAATTCACCCTTTCCCACTTGTTTAAGCAGGACAGGAATGAAACCAAATCTTTTTGGTTGCTGTTAACGGCGCACGATTTTAAAACTCCTAAAAAGTCCTCAAAATTCATATAATTTCCCAATTTTGTACAATTACATTCAACTGTATTGCAAAGGTAATAAACAAAACGTTTAAATGCAATAGCACCTATACAGCTACGCCTAATGAGCATTACTCATATTAATGGCGTCACTAATCTAAAATAACAAAGCAATAAGGGGAATGATTCAATTATAGATTAATATTCCTCAAACTCCTGCACAGACATAATCACTATCGAAGAGTTTTTATACTTGGAGAAATCCTTACGTATGAAAAAATTGAAGTATTTATATTTATCTGTCATCATTTCCTCCAATGGAAAATAAACGGATGATTCAGTCAATTCTGAGAAAGGAATTTCCATTGACAAGGTTATTTTAGACGCTGTCTCAGAGAGTGTTATCTCTCCTGAGTAATCACTTGCGTAATGCACTTTGTAGGATGCTATAGGCCCTACGAACAACAAGTCTCCAGCCTTCACATCTCTATAGTCATAATAGTCCTCATCCTCTTCTGTGGCAATATAGCCCAAATAAAAGTTCCCATCTGATAACATCAGGGCGTTCCAATCATCATCTTCAGAAGCACTCGCATATATCCAGATGTCCTCAACAGAGAGATCTGAGTCAGAGTTGTTCTTTTCACACGAAGTAGTCAATGCTCCAATTGAGCAACAAAAAATAATTGAAATAATGATTGATGTAATTTTTGTCATATACTTATGTATTAGTTTGTTTATAGAAAGCACATAGATAAACTCAAACCTTAATCTACTGTATATTCAATAATTGAAGATGTGTATTTAGAATTCCAAGAAGATTGCTCATACTTTGATTTTGTGCCAATCGGGACATATAACGTAGATATATTATAAGGACAAACTTTAGGTGGAGTGTTACTCCTCATATAAGCAGCCTTGACATTTACGATATACCAGAAACCACTTTGGTTATGTTCATAGTTTGCGTTTTTCCCTACTACTAATTTGTCCAACTTACAATCCCTGAATGCACTTGCTTCAACTAGTTTTACAGAATCAGGGATAACAATTTCCCTAAAAGCCACACAATTACAGAAAGAAAATCGACCTATTACTTCAATACTTTCCGGGAAAGAGATATGTTGAAAGGTCTTATTATCATCGTATGACAATGCAGCGCCGGGTGCTATTTTTATAATGCCTTCTGGGATGGTATACTCTACCATACCATTTGTTGCCAAACATATTAAAGTCCTGTTTTTGGAGATAAGACATTTATGATCATCAGAGGCAAGAGGGCCATAAAATGCTTCAATAGACGTAGAATATGAAAACACATAATCATCAAATATAGTATTTTCATTTTCAATTGTAATCTTATGGATGTTGTTATGACTAAAAGAACATTCTCCTAATGAGACAATATTTTTAGGAATAACCAATTCTGTAGCACAAACGCCTTGGAAACAATAGTTAGGAATAGATACAATTTTATCTGGTATTGACAAAGATTTCAAAGATGTACCAGCAAAAGCCCTTACCCCTAGCGATGTAAGATTGGCAGGAAGATTGGCAATTTCAAGATTAACGCATTCCCAGAAAACTCCATAGCCGATTGTTGTCACGGACGCAGGAATGTTGATTTCTGGCAAATTTCTGCATCCTGTAAAAAGATAATTAGACAATGTTGATATCTTGTCAGGAAGAATTGCTTTTGTCAATGATGCACATCCACAAAAAGCATATTCATCTATTGAGGAACAACTGTTTGGTAGTATTATGGTTTCTAAAGAAGAACAATCTCTAAAGGCTTCATAACCGATGCTGGTTAACCTTTCAGGGAAATTCAAGGATGAAAGACTTGAACAATTTTTGAAAGCTCTTGATTCTATCGTCATTAAATTCTCAGGAAGAATTATTCGGCTAAGATATTTGCAGCCCTCAAAAGCAGAAGGTTCAATTCTAGTAAGATTTGAAAAAAACTTAAGCTCTTCAAATGATACTATACCTGCTTTATAACTGCCAAAGAAATTCGCGGGTATTGATTGTACTGCCTTAGCCTCATATAATGATAATTCTCCATCTTTATTTGAGTCATAACGAGACACACATACTTGTTTTACTAAATCATCGGAAAACTCAATAATCCTATCATACTCAATCGATGCATCAGCATTAGACAGTTCTCCCCAGAATGATCTCTTGATGCTGACATTACTGTTTGAATACAATTTTCCGTCTCCTTCAGAACGATGGAATAACATTGTATATCCTTTACTTAATGTAGCGGGCAATGATACTATATAGTAAAACTTACCAACCTCAAATTCGCCTCCTTTTGGAGCATTTAATGTGAGTGATTTTTTCCCATTGCTAATTGACTTTACTTTAGGTCTACCATCCGATCCCAATACGACTTCTGCGTCTCCTGCTAAAAACTCATTATTATTCCCTTGAAAAGTCACAGATGTAACTCCTTTTTGATTGATTGAAAACTTTATTCCTCCACAAACATTATAAAAAGCCAAATGCATATCATTAGACCTTGCCACTGTGATAAATAAGTTGTTATCAAAAGAATCGTCGACGGCTTCCTGCGTGTCGGGGAGATAGACTTTTATTGAATTGCCTGTGCACGTGTTAGATTCAGAATAGGGATATATCGCCCAAAAACAATCACTACCATTGTATCTGAAGTTGGATATAGATCCTTTGAATTCCACCGTTTTTGCAGGGGCATTATTCAAAGATGTGAATTTGCCCGAATATTTGTTACCATAAAACAGATTAATCGATTCATTTGGTAACCATTGCACAGAACCGTCATTTTGTAATTGAGTTCTTGTTAAAGAATGATCCGCAGATTCTGCATAAAAAACCAATTCTGTCTCTTTCATCAAAGTTTCATTATCAATCTTTGAGCAAGAAAAAGTCGCTATTAATGCTATGAATAGAATACAACTATAATTTTTCATGATTAAACAAGTAATTAATTCCATTTTTCGCTTTCCGTTCCTTCTGATTCACCGTAAACAATATTGGATACAGTGATTGTGCATGAAGCATAAACGCCATCAGCAGAAGCGGTGATTATTGTTGTGCCCTCTGCGATAGCTGTTACGAGTCCAGTCGATGATACCGTTGCCACACTATTTCTTGAAGAACTCCAAGTTATTGTCTGAATTGTCGCATCAATGGGGGTAATGGTGGCTTTCAATCTTGTAGTCTCTCCGATAGTTAATGATAGTATAGTCTTGTCAAGTGTGATGGAAGAAACAGGAACAGTCACGGTGGCTACACACTCAGCGGCCTTGCTTCCGCACTTGGCGGTTATCGTGGCCTTGCCGGCTTTGACGGCGGTCACCTTGCCGTCGGCAACCTTGGCGACCGACTCGTCTGAGGAAGTCCAAGTCACGTTCTTGTACGTGGCGTTGTCTGGTTTTACCATAGCGGTCAACTGCGCAGTCTCACCTACAGCCAAGGAAAGAGTGGTTTTGTCAAGAGTGACAGATTCAACATCTACTGAGACGGTTACGGTACATTCTGCGATACAAGAACCTGATTTTGCTGTTATAATAGAGGTTCCAGACTTCTTCGCCGTGACTTTGCCATCGGACACGGTCGAAACTGACACATCAGAGGATCCCCAAACCACTGATTTGTAGGTGGCATTGTCTGGATTAACCGTTGCGGTTATCGTTTCAGTTTCTCCCACTTTCAATGACAAAGAAGTCTTGTCAAGAGATATTGATGTCACAGATACCACTTTAGCCGAGACCTTTACGGTACAAGTGGAGGACTTGCCTCCAGCGCTGGCAGTGATTGTGGCTGTGCCTTCTTTGATGGCCGTGACGGTGCCGGAATTCACTCTAGCGACAGAGGCGTTGGACGATGCCCAGATCACGCCGTCATATTCAGCGTCCTTTGGCAGGACAGTGGCGACAAGGTTGAATGTCTCGCCCTCAACCATCTCGATTGTAGCTGTGTTCAATGACACAGATGACACTTCCACCGAGTCTCTTTTTTCGGTGCATCCTACAAGCGGCAGTAGGAGAATCACCGCAATCTTGATTTGACTAAGAATTACGTGTTTCATAAGTTGTTTTCTTCGTTATACTTAATGACTATTAATAAGACTTTGCCAAATCCCAAACAAGATCGGGAGCCTCAGGATAAACGATTTCGTTATCAAAAGTATTCACGAATTTCAATTCAACAAAAGGATCGCTTGATAATGTATCAAAAGTATACGAACGTGTTCTAGACTCGTTTGGATACAAAGAGCCATAGAACCCATATTGACGTGCACTCGCTCCTGATTGTTTCATGCAGTTAAATGTGCATTCCGAAAGCACTCTGTCTGTAGTAATATTTTTTATTGAGTAGGAAATACTGCATGTCATTTTAGCTCCATTAACACTTACAGAAATGTTTTTGACTGTACATTCTAAACCCCATTTACTCTTATAGGCTATACCAATTTCCATATAGGGATCGTTTACGGTAATTTCAACCTTATCTGATATAGTCTTATCATTGTTATGTATAGTAATAATGGCAACGCCCTCAGAAACAGCCGTACATGTCCCGTTTTCATCAATTGTTAAAACATCTTGATTGGATGAAGACCAGAATAAGTAAATGTTAAAAAATAACCTGCTTCATTTTGGGGGCTCTCTTATGCGGCCATT